>CAJHXH010000576.1_pt1 | contig 15981 bp, 24 predicted proteins | sample 9198571 | NCBI WGS metagenome assembly CAJHXH01 (sample SAMEA7708301, study PRJEB35096) | sediment metagenome | biome: marine neritic benthic zone biome [ENVO:01000025]; feature: sediment [ENVO:00002007]; material: shallow marine sediment [ENVO:03000034] sea grass bed [ENVO_01000059] ... | reverse complement strand
GGTTGCCTTTTAAGTTTTAGTATTCATGTTAGGCGTGCAAGATCTCAGTATTAAGGGTAAAAACCTTAACCACGGCAATGAATCGCGCAGCGCAAGTTTACAGGCAAGATGCCTGTACCACGGCAAGTTTACAGGCAAGATGCCTGTACCACAAAGCAATTCTCTTGGCTAATAGAAATCCTTCATTAGAATGAACTAATGTTTGATATTTCCCAGTTCAATTTATTGAACGTCATCTGTTAGCCTTGAATTTTAATTCAAGGTGGGTATGGAAATCCAAACAGTTAATTATTTCTAGCGATTATTGACAAAGGGTGAATACTATTATGCCCAATTATATTCTTATGCTTGATTAGAATGAAATAATATTTTTTCAACTAAACCCCTTGCTTAATTCCCCCTTGATCGTCTATAATTGATGTTTGTGACTAAAAATACAGAATCAGCCTCTCAAAGATACTGGGAACAAAGAAGTTAATAGCTTAAATTCCTAAGTCTGAAGAGTATATCAAGGCTAAAGCTAACCTTCAAGTTGAGGTTAGTGAGTGTAATTAGGTACTGTTCACAACAGAATCAATGATGGAGACAGTAGGCTAGGTTAAACCGAAACCGAATAACTCCCGCTCATACCCTTGTGCCGACTAATTTCGGATAATAGTTGGCTGTTCTGGAATGTTCATGTTGTGTAGTTTAGTAAATTAGAGGGTTGGTTCCCGTGAGTTTAGGTGTACTCGGTACAAAGCTCGGCATGACTACCGTTTTTGACGAAGAAGCAGGAACAGCTATTCCTGTAACTATAGTGCAAGCTGGTCCATGCAGAGTGACTCAAATTAAAACTAAAGAAAAGGATGGTTATGTGGCACTGCAACTCGGCTATGACGAGTTACCCGATCGCAAGCGTACCTTACAAACGAAAGAACCTAAAGAGGTGAATAAATACTTAACGGCTCCTGAAGACGGACATTTAAGTAATAAAGGGCTTCCGGCCTTACGTCACCTCAAAGAATATCGTGTTCCAGATACAAGTCAATTTGAAATTGGACAAACTATCGGGGCAGATATTTTTACTGAAGGTGATTTAATCGATGTTGGCGGAAAGACCATTGGACGAGGCTTTGCCGGTTATCAGAAACGTCATAACTTCAAAAGAGGTAATATGACACACGGTTCTAAAAACCATCGCTTACCTGGTTCAACTGGTGCAGGTACTACCCCCGGACGGGTTTATCCTGGTAAAAGAATGGCGGGACAATACGGTAATACTAAAGTAAAAATTCGCAAACTTACCGTAGTCAAAGTTGATTCTGAACGTAATTTATTAGTTATTAAAGGAGCAATCCCCGGTAAACCAGGCAACTTAGTTAGCATTACTCCTGCGACTATTGTTGGGAAACAGTAAATTAACTTTATAGTTAAAAAGCAACTATTTTAAACAAAATATTATGGTTAATTGTGTAGTAAAAAATTGGCAAGGAGAGCAGGTAGGAGAAGCCCCTTTAGAGATGAAAGTGGCTAAACCCGAAACTGCGGAACATATTGTTCACCGTGCCTTAGTCCGTCAACTACATAATCAGCGTCAGGGTACTGCTTCCTCTAAAACTAGATCAGAAGTTAGAGGTGGTGGACGTAAACCTTGGCGACAAAAAGGAACTGGTAGAGCGAGAGCGGGTTCTATTCGTTCTCCTTTATGGCGTGGCGGTGGTGTGATTTTTGGTCCTAAACCCAGAGATTTTCACCTCAAAATGAACCGTAAGGAGAGAAGACTAGCTCTGAGAACTGCTTTTATGAGTCGTACTGAGGACTTAATTGTAGTTGAGGATTTCGTTGGGCAATTAGAAAAACCCAAAACAAAAGAGGTTATTTCTGCTTTGTCTCGTTGGGGTATCGACACTGAGACCAAAGTTCTGTTGATTGTCACTGATACAACTGCGGAAAATCTGTATCTGTCGGTGAGAAATGTTCCGACTATCAATATGATTAAGTTTGATTGTTTGAATATTTATGACATCTTAAATGCCAACAAAATTATAGCAACCTCTGAGGCGTTAACAAAACTACAGGAGGTATATAATGGCTAAGAATACAAGATATGGAAAAACAACCAAAGTTAGAAGAAGTGAAGGAGAATTGGCTGATCTGGTAATTCGTCCTATTGTCACGGAAAAAGCTACTTACATGATGGAAGAGAATAAATATGTCTTTGAAGTCGTAAAAGAAGCAAAAAAGCCAGAAATCAGAGCCGCTATTGAGAGCTTATTTGAGGTGAAAGTGGTGAAAGTCAACACGATGAATCAACCTCGTAAACGTCGTCGAGTTGGTCAATCTATTGGCTATAAACCCAGGTACAAAAAAGCGATCGTCACTTTAGCAGAAGGTGATTCTCTGCAAAGTATATTCTTCCCCGATTTGTAAAGAAAGGCAAAGGGAATTAAGAATTAAGAATTAAGAATTAAGAATTAAATTTCTACATTCTGCATTTTAAATTCGACATTCTTCTCGCTGTTCAATGTCCTGACTGACTAATATAGCATATTGCTCCATAACTCGAACTCTTTGTCAATCTGAGTTAACGTAGGAAATTTAGAACTCATAGAGAAACCAACATTGGAAAACTAAATTATTATGGGTGTTCGTACATACAGACCATATACACCGGGGAGAAGGCAAGCGGTAACTTCTGATTTTTCAGAGATTACAAAAAGCAAGCCCGAAAAGTCCCTAACTAAATATGTTCACCGTAAAAAGGGACGTAATAACCGAGGTGTAATTACCAGTCGTCATCGTGGCGGTGGTCACAAAAAACTTTATCGGATTATCGATTTTAAACGGGATAAACGGGACATGAACGCTGAAGTTTTGGCGATCGAATATGATCCTAACCGTAACGCTCGTCTTGCCCTGGTGGAGTATGAAGATAAAGAAAAAAGATATATCCTCGCTCCTGCGGGCATTAAAGTCGGTGCTACCATCACAGCAGGGGAAAATGCGCCCTATGAAACAGGGAACGCTTTACCCCTAGCCAAAATACCCCTTGGTACTGAAGTTCATAACATTGAAATGAAAAAAGGTAAAGGCGGGCAAATGGTACGCTCTGCGGGCGGTTTTGCTCAGTTAATGGCAAAAGAAGGCGATTATGTAACCCTCAAGTTACCTTCTAAAGAGGTAAGAATGGTGCGTAAAGAATGCTATGCCACCATCGGCAGAGTCGGTAACGTCGAAGCCAGAAACATGAAGCTCGGTAAAGCAGGTAAAACCCGTCATTTAGGTATTAGACCTCATGTCAGAGGTAGTGCTATGAACCCTGTAGATCACCCTCATGGTGGTGGTGAAGGGCGTGCGCCGATCGGTCGTTCCGCTCCTGTTTCTCCTTGGGGTAAACCGGCTTTAGGGAAGAAAACCCGCAAGAAAAACAAACCGAGTAATAAGTACATCGTTCGTCGTCGTAATGCTGGTAAAGGCTAAAGACAGGCAAATTATCTTAACTCAAGTATTTAAGCAAAGAATCTATGAGTCGTTCATTAAAAAAAGGACCATTTGTAGCTGATCATCTTCTGAGTAAAATTGAAAAAATGAACGAGGAAGGAAAGAAGCAAGTAGTAAAAACTTGGTCACGGGCTTCTACTATTATTCCGCCCATGATTGGTCACACTATCGCAGTACATAATGGTCGTCAGCACGTTCCTATCTTTATCAGTGATCAAATGGTAGGACACAAGTTAGGAGAATTTGCTCCTACTCGCACCTTCCGAGGTCACTCTAAAGGGGACAAAAGGGCAAGAAGATAAACCAATAATGGCAGTCGGATAAGATTGATGTTACATTGACAAAAGAAAATAGGGGTTTCAGTGCCTATTCCAATAGGTGTGGAAAATAGAAAAATAATCAATTTCTTCTTTCAAGCTCAGATCCGCACCGAAGTCAGAACAGGCTTCAGGCTGGGATAATTCGCGCATTCGATCGGCTAAATTCTAAATTCTTGATGACATCGTTAAATCTTTTTCCCCATACTAACCATTAATTATTGAAAAATACGATCATGGCGAAAACAAAGACAGCAATAGAGGTAGATACCTCCCAAGAAGCAAAAGCGATCGCACGTTATATTAGAATGTCACCTTCTAAAGTAAGACGAGTACTAGATCAAATTCGGGGGCGTAGTTATAGAGAAGCCTTAATTATTCTCGAATTCATGCCCTATCGAGCTTGTGAACCAATTATCAAAGTACTCCGTTCGGCGGTTGCTAATGCAGAGCATAACCAAGATTTAGAAGCTACTAATTTATACATTAGTAAAGCCTTTGCTGATGGCGGTCCTACCTTAAAACGTTATCGCCCTAGAGCGCAAGGGCGTGCTTACCAAATTCGTAAGCGGACTTGTCATATTACCGTGGCAGTAGCACCAGGAGTAGAGGCTTAAGTTAACCATGACCAAAGAAAAAGTAAAATAAAACATGGGACAAAAAGTACATCCAATTGGATTTCGTCTCGGTTATACCAAAGATCATCTTTCTTGTTGGTATGCTGAAAAGAAACAGTATCCAGAACTTCTCAAAGAAGACTACAAAATTCGTCAGTACATTAACAAAAACCTAACTAATGCCAGCATTTCCGAGGTTCAGATTGAAAGAAAAGCAGATCAAATTGAATTAGCAATTCATACTGCTCGCCCCGGTGTCGTTGTAGGCAAAGGTGGAAAAGGAATTGAAGAGTTACGCAAAAGCCTTCAGAAAATACTTGATAATCAACGTCAAGTCAGAATCAATGTAATTGAGGTTGCTAACGTTGATGCGAATGCGGCTCTGATGGCTGAGTTTATTACCTCCCAATTAGAAAAACGGGTTTCTTTCCGTCGGGTGGTTCGTCAAGCTTTACAAAGAGCAGAAAAAGCAGAACTACCAGGCATAAAAATCCAAGTTAGCGGACGTTTAAACGGTGCTGAAATTGCTCGTACCGAGTGGATTCGTGAAGGAAGAGTTCCCTTACATACCCTCAGAGCAAATATTGATTATTCTTACCGCACCGCCAGCACTACTTACGGAATTTTAGGGGTAAAAGTGTGGATCTTTAAAGGCGAAATTATCCCTGGCGAAGAAGATTTAACTACAAATATCGGCAAACCTAAACCCGGACGCAAAAAACCTCGTCGTCAAAAATTTGAAGACAGATCTGGCAATGAATAGTCGATAGCAAGTAGTAAATAGCCAAACTGTTAATTGTCACTATTAACTATCACTATCCACTATCACTATCCACTATTAACTATTCACTATTAACTATCATGTTAAGTCCAAGAAGAACAAAATTTCGGAAACAACATCGGGGCAGAATGAGGGGAAATGCCAACCGAGGCAACAAGATTAACTTTGGTGATTTTGGCCTTCAGGCGATCGAACCCTGTTGGATTACCTCCCGTCAAATTGAGGCGGCGAGACGAGCGATTACCCGTTATGTTCGTCGGGGCGGTAAAATCTGGATTCGCATTTTCCCCGATAAACCTGTTACTATGCGTCCGGCAGAAACTCGTATGGGTTCAGGTAAAGGTAATCCTGAGTATTGGGTAGCAGTAGTTAAGCCCGGTAGAATTATGTTTGAGATGGCGGGAATTCCCGAAGAAACTGCCAGAGAAGCAATGCGTCTAGCGGCTCAAAAATTGCCCATTAAAACTAAGTTTGTAACCAGAGCGGAGGAAATCTAAATTATGGCACTACCTAAAGCGGCAGATGCGAGAAAACTCAGTGATGATGAATTACAAGCAGAAGTTCTCCAAGCCAAACAAAAATTATTTCAACTCAGACTCCAACAAACCGTTGGACAGTTAGAAACCCCTCACGAGTTTAGACATACTAAACGTTGGATTGCTCAACTATTAACCGTGCAAACCGAACGTGAGAAAGGTATCAGAGTTAATTCTAATAGCACTACTCAAACAGAGGAGTAAGTAATCAATGGCAGTTAAAGAAAAAATGGGTGTCGTTGTCAGTAACAAAATGGAAAAAACCGCCGTTGTTGCTGTGGAAAATCGTTCCCCTCACCCCAAATACGGCAAAATTGTTGTCAAAACTAAAAAATTTAAAGCCCATGATCCCGAAAATCAATGTCAAGAAGGTGATCGGGTAAGAATCAGAGAAACTCGCCCTCTGAGTAAAACAAAACGGTGGGAATTAGTGGAAATCATTAGTACTAAAGCAATTTAGGGTCGATTTTAGTATTTTCTCCTTAATTTTAATTAATTAACTAACCAAGATGATTCAACAGCAAAGCTATTTAAACGTAGCCGATAACAGTGGAGCCCGTAAAATTATGTGCTTACGAGTTCTCTCAACCGGTAACGCTACCTATGGGGGAATTGGTGACGTAATTATCGCTGTGGTTAAGGACGCAATTCCTAACATGGCAGTGAAAAAATCTGATATTGTCAGAGCGGTAATCGTTCGCACTAAAAAAGCAGTTCGCCGTGATAGTGGTATGAGCATTCGCTTTGATGATAATGCTGCCGTAATTATTAATAAAGATAATAACCCTAGAGGGACTCGTGTTTTCGGTCCTGTGGCAAGGGAATTACGTGAACGCAATTTTACCAAAATTATTTCTCTGGCACCGGAGGTATTGTAAATGAGCAAATTAGGCAAAAAAAAGAAAAATACTCCTACTAGATATAAAATGCACGTCAAAAAAGGTGACACGGTGCAAGTTATTTCTGGCAAGGATAAAGGGAAAGTAGGAGAAATTACAAAAGCTATTCCCAAACAGAGCCGAGTGGTAGTTCAAGGGGTGAATATGAGAACTAAACACGTTAAACCTCGTCAAGAAGGTGAAACTGGTCAAATTGCCACCTATGAAGCTTCTATTCATAGCTCGAAAGTGATGCTCTATTCCGAAAAGGAAAAAGTAGCCAGCCGTTTTAACTATGTCATCAATGAAGAAGATGGCAGAAAGGTCAGAAAACTGAAAAAAACTGGCGAAATTATCGATTAATTGATGATTATTGCTATTTAATTTAACGGTCTATTTTATCAGCATTATTTAATACCATAATGTCAAGACTAAAAACTTATTACCAACAAACTATTATTCCTAAACTGAAAGAACAATTTGGATACAGCAATGTCCATCAAGTTCCTAAAGTTACCAAGGTAATTATTAACCGAGGTTTAGGAGAAGCATCTCAAAATGCGAAAGCTTTAGAATCTTCCCTGAGTGAATTAGCCGTAATTACTGGACAAAAACCCGTTGTTACCCGTGCTAAAAAGGCGATCGCTGGTTTTAAAATCCGTCAGGGAATGCCTGTTGGGGCAATGGTGACACTAAGAGCCGAAAAAATGTACTCTTTCTTAGATCGTCTCATTAACCTTGCTTTACCCCGTATTCGTGACTTTCGTGGTACTAGCCCTAAAAGTTTTGATGGACGTGGCAATTATAGCTTAGGGGTAAGAGAACAATTAATCTTCCCTGAAGTAGAATATGATTCCATCGATCAAATCAGAGGTTTTGACATTTCGATCGTCACAACCGCTAACACGGATGAAGAAGCACGGGCGTTACTAAAAGAAATGGGAATGCCCTTTCGTGAAAAATAATCAGAGGTAATAGAGGAAAAGAACAAAGAATGCCAGCACAAGATACTATTTCCGATATGCTGACTCGTATTCGCAACGCCTGTGCGGTACGACATCCTACCGTAGCCATCCCTAGCACTCGTATGACTCGGAGTGTTGCTGATGTACTGAAAAGTGAAGGCTTTATCTCCAGTTATGAAGAAACAGGGGAAGGAATTAAGAAAAATATTGTCGTAACTCTTAAATATCAAGGTAGGAATCGTCAGCCCATCATTCACCATATTCGCTCTGTTAGTACCCCCGGCTTAAGGGTATATAAAAAGAAAAAAGATTTGCCCAGAGTTTTAGGCGGTATTGGGGTAGCAATTATTTCCACTTCTCAAGGGATTATGACCGATCGAGAAGCGAGAAAACAAGGGGTAGGAGGTGAAATCCTTTGTCATATATGGTAAGCAATTATCAATTATCAATTATCAAGTTATGTCTCGTATTGGAAAAAATCCTATAGGGATTCCCGCTAAAGTGGAGATCAAAATTGACGGGCAAAGTGTCAACGTCAAAGGCCCAAAAGGAGAATTGTTCCGCATCTTACCATCTTTAATTACTGTTAGCCAAGAAGGAGAACAGCTAAAAGTTGATCGTGACAATGATTCTCGTACAGCCCGAGAAAGACATGGTTTATCTCGAACTCTTGTTGCTAACATGGTTCAAGGTGTTAGTCAAGGATTTGAGAAAAAACTAGAAATCCAAGGGGTTGGTTATCGGGCTCAAGCTCAGGGTGCTAAGTTAACCCTGAACGTAGGTTACAGTAAACCTGTAGAAATGCAAATGCCCAACGGAATTACCGTGGGGGTAAATAATAATACAGAAGTAACAGTGGCTGGTATCGATAAAGAATTAGTCGGTAACGTTGCCGCTAAAATCCGAGCAGTACGTCCTCCCGAAGTCTATAAAGGTAAAGGGATTCGTTATGCAGGTGAATATGTCAGACGTAAAGTAGGTAAAGCAGGTAAGAAATAATCATGACTATTAACCGTAAAAATCTGGTTCAGCGTCGTCACTTGCGGATTCGCAAAAAAGTGGAAGGAAGCCCTGAGCGTCCTCGGTTATCAGTATTTCGCTCTAACCGACATATCTATGCTCAAGTTATTGATGACGTAGCCCAACATACCCTAGTAACCGCATCTACTCTTGATAAAGAATTAAGGGAAAAGTTAGAGTCAAGCTCCAACTGTGATGCTTCTGGTGAGGTGGGTAAATTAGTTGCTCAAAGGGCATTAGACAAAGGCATTGACAAAGTAGTATTCGATCGTGGCGGTAATTTATATCATGGTAGGGTGAAAGCCTTAGCTGATGGCGCCCGTGAAGTAGGTCTAAATTTCTAGGGGAATTAATTATGGCACAAGAGCGAGAACAACGTAAAGATCAACGTAGAGATCAGCGTAAAGGCAAACAAAGAAGACGCAAGGAAAAAGAAAACAAGTGGCAAGAGAGAGTTGTCCAAATCCGCCGAGTTAGCAAAGTTGTGAAAGGTGGTAAAAAACTCAGTTTCCGTGCCATTGTAGTTGTGGGTGATGAACGAGGACAAGTTGGCGTTGGTGTTGGTAAAGCAGGAGATGTGATTAATGCCGTTCGTAAAGCAGTCGCAGACGGGAAAAAACACATCATCTCCATTAAACTGAATAAAGCCAACTCAATCACCCATATCAGCACAGGTTTCGCTGGGGGGGCAAAAGTGTTTATGCGTCCTGCAGCTCCCGGTACTGGGGTAATCGCAGGGGGTGCAGTCCGTACTGTCCTAGAATTAGCGGGAATTAAAAATATCCTCGCTAAACAACAAGGTTCTAATAACCCCCTCAATAATGCCAGAGCGGCAGTTGATGCCCTTGAACAAATCCGTAGCTTCTCTCAAGTTGCGAGAGAAAGAGATATTCCATTAGAACAAATTTATTCATAAACTGATTAAAATTAGCGAATCATTATGAAACTTCATCAAATCGCCCCTAAACCTTCCTCAAAAAAACGCCGTCGCCGTGTTGGTAGAGGTATTTCTGCCGGACAAGGTGCTAGTTGCGGTTTCGGGATGAGAGGACAAAAATCTCGTTCTGGTACTGGTACTAAGCCAGGATTTGAAGGTGGGCAAATGCCTCTCTATCGCAGAGTTCCCAAATTAAAGCACTTTAAAATTATCAATCCTAAGCATTTTACTATCGTTAATGTGGAAAAATTAGCCACTTTAGCCCCTAATAGTGAAGTAACCATTGAATCTTTGATGGAAGCAGGGATTGTCACCACTAATGATGGTCCTTTAAAAATCTTAGGTAATGGGGAATTAAAGATTCCCTTACAGGTGAAAGCAAGTGCTTGGAGTAAATCTGCTCAAACCAAAATTGAAGGGGCAGGAGGCAGTATAGTCAATATTAATCACCAAAAAAGTGATCAAGATCAGGGTAATGAATAGTGGTAATAGCTACACTTAAATAAAAGGAAAGTTTGTAGGGGCTTAATATGATTCACGCTTTGTCAACTTAAGCTAGAAACAATTGACTGTTCATCCTTTCCAAGCCCACCTCGAAATCAATTTCGAGGCTAACAGATTACGTTCAATAAATTGAACTGGGAAATATTCAATATTAGTTCATTTTAATGAACGATCGCCCGACACCTTGTCAATTCATTGCAAGGAGGTTTAAGGTTTTGAACTCTTAAGTTGACACGAATGAATATGATTAAGCCCGTACCCCTTTAGGGATTATAACTCTCATTCTGGGGACAAGGACTAAAGTCCTTACTACAAACTTAAGTTATAGTGAATCACTAATAATTTATAAATTGTGATTTTCACTGTTACCTATTTAAGTATTTATTACTTATTACTTATTACTTATTACTTATTACTTATTACTTAAATTATGGTTGTTAGTAGAGAAAAAACACCCTCCGCCCAAGAAACCTTTATGCAAATGGCACAAGCCGCAGGGCTAAGAAGTCGTTTGCTTGTAACTATAGGCATATTAGTTTTGGTGCGTCTCGGTATTTATATCCCCATACCCGGAATAGATCGAACTGCTTTTCAGGCGGCAGTACAAAATCTTCCTTTTCTCGGTTTCTTAAACATCTTTACTGGTGGTGGTTTAGCCACAGTGGGGATTTTTGCCTTAGGGATTTTACCTTATATTAATGCCTCGATTATCATGCAGTTATTAGCTTCGGCTATTCCTGCCCTTGAAGATTTACAGAAAAACGAGGGAGAAATCGGCAGACGGAAGATTGCCCAAATTACCCGTTATGTCGCTCTCGGTTGGGCGATAATTCAAAGTACAGGGATAACTCTTGGTTTGCTTCGCCCCTATGCTATTAATGATAGTCCTTGGTTCGTGGTGGAAACTGTTCTAGCCCTTTGTGCTGGCTCGATGTTTGTCATGTGGCTCTCTGAGGTGATTACTGAAAGAGGTTTAGGTAACGGTGCTTCTTTATTGATTTTCGTTAATATTGTGGCTGTTTTACCCCAAACTCTCGGCAATACCATCGATTATGCCCAAACTGGTGGCCGACAGGCGATCGCCCAAGTAACACTGTTAATCCTCGTCTTTTTGGTGATGATTGTGGGTATTGTTTTTGTGCAAGAAGGCACTCGCCGAATCCCGATCATTTCTGCCCGTCGTCAAGTAGGACGTAGATTATATCGTGAAAGAACCAGTTACTTACCCTTAAGGCTCAATCAAGGTGGGGTAATGCCGATTATCTTTGCTTCGGCTGTTTTAGTCTTACCTTCTTCTTTGGCAGGTTTTGCCGAACAAACCCCCTTTAATGCTCTACTTAATCAAGTAGCGTTAGCTTTACGCCCCGGCAGTATCTGGTATGTAGTCACCTACTCCTTATTGATCATCTTTTTCAGTTATTTCTATGCTTCTTTGATTTCTAATCCTGAAGACATCGCTCAAAATTTGAAGAAGATGGGAACGAGTATCCCCGGTATTCGCCCCGGTAAAACCACGATTGCTTATTTAGAAGGGGTGTTAAACCGTTTAACCTTGTTAGGGGCAATTTTCTTAACCATTGTGGCAACTGTACCCACTTTTGTGGAAAGTGCCACGGGAGTAACAACCTTTCAAGGTTTCGGTGCTACCTCCCTCTTAATTTTAGTGGGTGTGGCGATTGATACCGCTAAACAGGTACAAACTTACGTCATCTCTCAACGTTATGAGGGCATGGTTAAACAATAAAACCAATCAATTAATTCTGTTGCCCAATTCAAATTTGCTTCTGTTAGGTTGGGTTAAACGAAGTGCAACTTCTTGTAGGTTGGGTTAAACGAAGTGCAACCCAACATCACCCCAGTTATATCTAAAAATTATGGGTGAGGATCAGGCACTAAACAGAGGCAAAGGGGCAAAGAATGAATATTTATCTTCATTAAACGGCTTAAATCACTATTTTTTCTCAAATTATCGACAATTGCTTTTATTTATCCCAACTACTAGGCTTAAAGCCTTATTTCATAAAGATTATTGTATTGAGCTGAGGTAAAATCAATTGGGGTTTTGTTGGGTTTCGTGCCTCAACCCAACCTACGATAACTTGTTTAAAGTATCACTATTAATTAATATAATTATTAAACTATGTAAATGACTAAATTAATCTTTTTAGGACCTCCGGGTGCGGGAAAAGGAACTCAAGGTAAAATTATCGCTGATGATCAGGGTATTCCTCATATTTCTACCGGGGATATTTTGCGACAGGCGATCGCCGATAAAACTCCTTTAGGTATTAAGGCTAAAGACTATATGGATAAAGGTCATTTAGTCCCTAATGATTTAATCTTAGACTTAATGTCCGAACGCTTACAGGCAGAAGATGCTCAAAAAGGATGGGTATTAGACGGTTTTCCCCGGAATGTTGCCCAAGCTGATTTTTTGACGGATTTACTGCAAAAATTAAACCAGCAGTGTGATGGGGTTATCAACCTGGAAGTTCCTGACGAGGTATTGATAACACGTCTGTTAGAGAGAGGTAGAAAAGACGACAATGAGGAAACCATTGCTAATCGTCTCCACGTTTATCGTGAACAAACTGCCCCCCTAATTGAATACTATCAACAACATCATCTCTTAAAACAGGTGAACGGAGATCGTCCGTTAGAGGAGATAAGTCAAGAACTTGAAGCTATAGCTAAAGCGTAATATCCTTCATAGTTGATTTTGTTGACGAATAGAGATTTGATAAGATCGACAAGGATTCAATCAATAACAAAAAGGATAAAATACTATGGCTAAAAAAGATCTGATCGAAATGGAAGGAACTGTAACTGAATCTCTTCCTAATGCTATGTTTCGAGTAGATTTAGATAATGGTTTTAACGTTCTTGCTCACATTGCTGGGAAAATTAGACGTAACTATATCAAAATTTTACCTGGAGATCGAGTAAAGGTAGAACTGACACCCTATGATTTAACTAAGGGCAGAATCACCTACCGTTTAAAGGGTAGTAGTAAAAGATAAAATTCAGTTAAGCTATTTTGAGCTAAAAATAACTGAGATGAACTTTAACCTTTTTCGTCCACAATAATTTAAGCAATCATTCATAGTTATTGAATTACGGAGCGGTTGATCAATTTAACCAGTTTAGCAATTAACCTCTATCTCCATCAAAACTATTTTGATTATATAATTGATATCTGTTTGACACAGGTTGATAATCTTGTTATAATGAAAAGCTTGCAGTGTAAACTACGACTATGAAAGTAAGAGCATCAGTCAAGAAAATGTGTGAAAAATGTCGTGTCATTCGCCGTAAAAGACGAGTGATGGTCATTTGTGAAAATCCTAAGCATAAACAGCGTCAGGGATAAATCCTTAAACATCAGTCTAACTCATTAGCACTGAAAAATTAACCAAAAACTCAATTTTTTTTCAGAATTAGAAAGAAAAAGTAAACTAAATTATGGCAAGGATTGCTGGTATTGACTTACCTCGTGACAAACGAGTAGAAATAGGCTTGACCTATATTTTTGGCATTGGTTTAGCTACCTCTCAAAAAATTATCGCCGCTACCGGCGTTAATCCTGATACTAGAGTTAGAGACTTAAGTGAAGAAGACGTAGCGAAGCTCAGAACTGAGATCCAAGAAAATTACCAGATCGAAGGTGATTTACGCCGTTGGGAAGCGATGAACATTAAACGACTAAGCGATATTGGTACTTATCGTGGTCGTCGTCACCGTTCTGGTTTACCCGTCAGAGGGCAAAGAACCAAAACCAATGGCAGAACTCGTAGAGGTCGCCGAATTGCGATCGCAGGGAAGAAAAAAGCACCGAAGAAATAAAAACTAGTACTAGAATGCAGAATTCAGAATGGATAATTCAGAATGAATGTGTCCAATTTCTTCTGGTCAAATATAAACACTTGGATAAACAAATTAACGATTGAATTAAAGAGGTAAAATTAGCATGGCAAAACCCACTAAACGGGGAGGAGCAAAAAAAGCAAAAAAAAATATTCCCAGTGGTATTGCTTACATTAAATCCACTTTCAATAACACGATTGTTACTCTGACTGATACCGCAGGAAATGTAATTTCTTGGGCAACAGCAGGTTCTAGCGGTTTTAAAGGAGCAAAAAAAGGAACTCCCTTTGCGGCTCAAACAGCGGCGGATACAGCGGCTCGTGTGGCAATGGATAATGGGATGAAACAAGTAGAAGTAATGGTTAGCGGTCCTGGTGCAGGGAGAGAAACTGCTATAAGGGCTTTACAAGGTTCAGGCTTGGAAATCACCTTAATCAGAGATATTACGCCGATTCCTCACAATGGTTGTCGTGCACCCAAAAGACGTAGGGTATAATTGGCGGCCTATCTTCCTAGTGGTGGAATGCAGAATATGATATGCAGAATGAAAAAGCCTTATTTTCAGTACTTGTGGGAATTTTTTACTCCCGTTTCATTTAAGCACTCTATCACTAGCTGGCTCATCTAAGTTGAGCCTTTAAATCAATTATTATCACTAATCAAATGGGTAATTAACCATCAACCCATTAACCTACTGTCCAAATTTGACTTCGTAAATTGAGGAAATAACCACTGTGGCGTTTGAAATCGATTGTTTAGAAAATAAAACTCATAAAAATCAAGGGCATTATGGCAAGTTTGTCCTAAAATACTTAGCCAAAGGACAAGGAATAACCGTTGGTAATGCTTTGAGAAGAGTTCTGTTGGCTAACTTAGAAGGAGCGGCAGTAACGGCGGTGAGAATTGCTGGAGTAAACCACGAATTTGCAGTAGTAGAGGGAGTCAGAGAAGATGTTTTAGAAATCATGCTCAATATGAAAGGCATCATCTTTAAAAGCTATACTGACACCCCCCAAATTGGTCGTGTAGTAGCAACAGGACCTTGCACTGTAACTGCCGCCGATTTTGATCTTCCCTCAGAAATTGAGTTAGTTGAGCCTAGCCAGTACATTTGCACCTTAGGAAAAGGGGCGAAAATGGAAATGGAATTTCGGGTAGAGCGGGGTAAGGGCTACCGTCAGGTTGATAAAGGGAAGGATGAGCAAACTTCTCTTGATTTCCTCCAAATAGATTCAGTGTTTATGCCTGTTACCAAAGTAAATTTTTCAGTGGAAGAAGTCCGTTATGAGGGGCAAATGGTAGATAAGCTAACTCTGGATATGTGGACAAATGGTAGTATCAAGCCAGAAGAGGCTCTTTCTCAAGGGGCAACTATTTTAGTTGACTTATTCAATCCGATTCAAGATATGGATAATATCCGAGGTCAGGCTGAAGAACTACAAGAAGAGGACGATCCTACCAGTCAAATCCCGATTGAGGAATTAAATCTATCTGTACGGGCTTATAACTGCCTCAAACGAGCTCAAATTAACACTGTTGCTGACTTGCTCGAATATTCTCAAGATGACCTCTTAGAAATTAAGAATTTTGGTCAAAAATCAGCCGAAGAGGTGATTGAGGCCTTGCAACAACGCTTGGATATTACCTTACCTCAAGGAAAACTCAAACATCCTCCTTCTGAAGAAGAATTAATCCCTGATCAAGAACCTGTTGCCTCTCCTTAGTGAATAGTAAGGACCTTTATGGGAAAGAATATACCATCTAGATCCCCCCAGTACCCCCTGACAAAGCTATCCCTGAGAAGGAACTCTTAAAACCTTTTAGGGTGGGGAGTGTGGGGAGATAAAGCATCTTAATTCTCAATTCTCAATTATTAATTATCAATTTAACCAAAGGAGGAAAAAACTATGCGTCACCGTTGTAAAGTCCCCAAGTTGGGCTTGCCAGCCGATCAACGCAAAGCTCTATTAAGAGCATTGACCACTTAATTACTCCGAGAAGGAGAAATTACAACTACTAAAGCCTGTGCTAAGGCTGTTTGCAGTACTACTGATAATATGATTCCTTTAGCTAAAAATG
>CAJHXH010000589.1_pt1 | contig 15997 bp, 7 predicted proteins | sample 9198571 | NCBI WGS metagenome assembly CAJHXH01 (sample SAMEA7708301, study PRJEB35096) | sediment metagenome | biome: marine neritic benthic zone biome [ENVO:01000025]; feature: sediment [ENVO:00002007]; material: shallow marine sediment [ENVO:03000034] sea grass bed [ENVO_01000059] ... | reverse complement strand
TGATAATAAGGCGATCGTCTTTTTCGGTGAGATTGAGGCTTGGTAAGGAATTGGGTTTAATGGTATTAAACCCCTACGAGGCATTTTGGTTTGGCTGTAGGGGCATAATATCATTATGCCCGCTAAGATCGAGGATCATCAGGCGATCGTTATTTTCAGATGAGATTGAGGGTTGGTGATGATCATAAGGCGATCGTCTTTTCAGGTAAGATTGAGGATTGGTAAGGAATTGGGTTTAATGGTATTAAACCCCTACATAATAACCAAATTAGAAAAATTAGGGTACTTGCAAACGGATTAAATTGTTTTCTGGTAAAGATTCCTTAAATTCCCCTTGATCTGCCAAAATCGCAATTAAATTCAGTTCCATATCAGGATCTAAATGTAAATCCTTCCAAGGTACAGCGATTTCTAAACAACTATCTAAAGCAATCTCTGCCCCACAGTAACGGGGATGCCACATAAAATCTGCATCGGCTTCTTGTAACCAATAGGTTTGAGTTGCTAAATTAATACCTAAATGATGACGGTAATAGTAATTGAGAGGAGCTTTATCTGGCAGACTAGCTAAAGGAATCATGCTGTTATGCCCTGCTCGATTAGGATAAAACCATAATAAATGCAATTCTGATGGTAAATCCTTACCTGGTTTTGCCCCCGGTTTTAAGTCAAAACGGAAATAAAAGTGAAGATGATCCCAACCGTAAAAGATATAAGGTATATTACTAACTCGGTGCATTGTACCCCTTGCTCCACCAATTTTGATTTTGCCTGCTTTATCCCAATCTTGTTCATCTCCTATACCATCAATGACAGGATGAATAAAACTCTCGGGAATATGATCAGGCTTCGATGGTTTTTTCTCTTGAGGGGTAATCGGAATATAGAGATAATCTGGTACTGATTCATTTAAGGCTTGGTAAAGAGCGATTAAATGTTCTCGGAATAATTGATCAAACATCTGATCATGGTTAGAATGATGAGGTTCACCAAACCACCAAAACCAATCTGAGCCTTCGGCGGCATATAGGGCTTCCCAAGCATCGGGGTTATTTTCCTCCGTCGCTTCAGGATGTTTAGCTAAGGTTTCACGGGCATCATTGAGATAGTGCCATGCACGGTTTTTTAGGGGATCGCCAATCCAAGTACTCAAACTTCCATCAACCCATGAGCCACTATGTAATTCACTGCTCTTAATGGTTTCAGTGGAGGGGAATTGCTCGATAAATTCGGAGACAGTAACTAATTTCAGTTGGTTTTGTTGTGATAATCGTTGATAAAGAGACTCAAAAAAGGGTTTGCCATCCTGTTCATAAAATTCCCAACAGTTTTCTCCATCTAAGGCAATGGTAACTAACCAAGGTTGTTCTAAATGGGTTTTACTTCCGGATTGTCTCTGTTTTAATTGACGGGCGATCGCCTCTAAATGACCAATTAAATCCTGTGCCGCCTTTTTTGGGCTAATTGAACCATAAGTAAAGCCAATTAAGTCAGATAAACGATGATCTCGGAAAACAATACTTAAATCACCGTAATCTGTTTCCAGGCGATAGGGACGATATAAAATTTCTGGCTCGTAAAGATTACCTGTTTCATCCCGATGGAAGAAATGCCCTTTTGTCCAGCCTAACACTGCCTCATCAGAACATAACCACTTAAAGCCTGTTTTTGCTACATCAGGCAAGATTGCGGGACTTACAGATTGTTCGCTCGGCCACAATCCCCTTGGCGATCGCCCAAAACGTTCTTCATACATTGCCCATGCTTTATTAAGGTGACGGGGTATATCTTCTGCCCATTGAAAACGATTAATGGGTAAATTCATCTTGGGAATGGCAACTCTACCGGAATTAGTATCGGCTAACAGGGGCAAAATTGGGTGAGCATAGGGAGTGGTGGTAATCTCTAATTGTCCACTATCCTGCATTTTTTTGTGTTGAGGGATAATGCGAGCAATAATTTCTCTTTGTTTCGAGTAAATTCTTTGGCGATCGCCTAAAGTAAAATTTTTACCTTTTTCTAGCCATGAGGCAATCTCGGCATCTTGCCAAAAAAGAGGATCAAACCATGCTAAATTATGCCATGCCAATAAATCACTAAAATCTCGTTCCTGCCAATGCTCTAAACACCAAAGCCTGCCTTGATGTTGTCTTTGTTGATAAAGCTCTTCATAACGGGGATGAGGCTGAATTAAGTGATGGTGATTAGCGTCAAAGAAATGCTCAATAATATACTGTTTCTGCCCTGTGGTTAATTGTTCAACGGCAGTTAAAGTTAACGCTAAATAAGGATCGATCGCATTTCCCTGAGCATATTCTTCTAGTTGTAAAATCAAAGACGGCACTAGGTTAACTGTTTGATGTAATTGAGGATATTTTTCTAGAATTAACACTAAATCTAAGTAGTCTTTAATCCCATGAAGTCTTACCCAAGGCAAGCGATATTGTCCACCAAAATCTGATGTAGAGATACGAGATTTGTATAGCGGTTGATGTTGATGCCAAATAAAAGCAACGTATAGAGGATGGGACATAAATAATTTATTAATTTAGTAATTTCTCTCATTTGATCTTACATAAAATTACTCTTAATCACTTCAATTACTTAATTTTTCTTAATATTTAGACTCATTGCCGAAGTCAAAAGAATTATGAATTATGAATCCGAAGGCCGAAGGCCGAAGGCCGAAGGTTGCGAGGCACGAAGCAATCTGCGAGGCGAAGCCGTGGCAATCACGAGGAATGTCATTGCGAGCCGAAGGCGTGGCAACCTGAAGCAATCTGCGAGGAATGTCATTGCGAGCCGAAGGCGTGGCAACCTGAAGCAATCTGAATTATGAATTACCCAAGCCTGAAGCTTGTCCTGACTTCGGTGTGGATCTATGCTCGGAATAAGGAAATATTTTTCTTTTTTTCACACCTGTTGCGAGCGATGCTCATGTCCCTATTTTTTTTGTCAATCAAACTTAGGACTCAGATAGGGCATAAGGGATAGGGCATAAGGGCTTACGCCCTTACAGAATTGGTGAACTAGCCAACCAGTTACGTCTCGATGCTCCATCAGGAAGAATTATTGTTCATTTTTCTTAAATATTTTAAGATCGAGAATGGGAAGTTAACATTTACGATATAGTATCTAATTCAAATTAGTTAAGTTAGATAAAATCATTTGATTTCAAGTATTAGCAACAATGATTTGATTAATAAATGCGATGAAAAAAACAATTTTAGTAATTGAAGATGAGAGAGCAACTAGGGATAACTTGTTAAACTTTTTAAATTCGGAAGATTTTAATGCTATTGGAGCCGAAAACGGTTCTATTGGGGTTGAATTGGCAAAAAGTAATATTCCTGATTTAATTATATGTGATATTCTTATGCCAGAAATGGATGGCTATGATGTTTTGTTTTATTTAGAGCAAAATCCTGAAACTAGTTCCATTCCTTTTATTTTTTTAACTGTTACTAATGAGGAAGATTTTTTAGCACATAATGACTGTTTAAATCAAGAAGACTATCTTCGCAAACCTGTCACCACTGAACAACTAAGACGGGCAATTCAGGCTAAACTTAATGAGAAAGAAAATAATTTAGTAAAATATGAGAAAGATATAAAATTAGAAGAAATGAGAGAAAAAATTTACAAAATGGAAGAATATTGTCAAGCAAAAGATCTTTTATTAACTAGTTTATCCGAAAACTTAAAAAAATATTTACCTACTTTAAAGAAAGATCTAAACAACTTAAGAAGTAGTAGTGCCTCTTTAGATGAAAATAACCGAATCAATCAGATTCAAAAAGATTTTGCTAAAATCTTAAGTCTCGTTAGTCAAGTGTCGGATTTACAACAAATTCTTACACCTGAAAACTATAAGTTATTAGAGCAATTTAAACTGTTTAAATCCACAAATAGTAAAGCAGAATAATTAATTAGTAAAGCTGTTAACCACTAAACATAATTTTTAAGAATACCCAATAATTCTTTATCTAAATAAGGTTTAGTTAAATACTCATCAGCACCGAGTTTATTTGCTAGAATCCGATATTTTTCACTACTACGAGAAGTTAACATAATCACAGGTAGGGATTGATATTCCGATTGACGACAATGACTGAGAAATTCTAAGCCATTCATTCTCGGCATTTCAATATCAGAAATAACAGCCTGAATATCAAAATGTCGCTCAAGATAAGTTAATGCTTCCCATCCATCTTGTGCTTGAATAACCTTGTAACCGTTTTTTTGTAAGATGAAAGAGAGTGATTGTCGAATCTTTAAAGAATCATCTACTACTAAAATGGTCGGAATTTTAGTAGAGTCTAAAGAGGAAGAATAATCAGAAAATTTAGGTGATTCTGTCATTTGATAACTATCGGTTAAAGTTGAGAATGATTTTGCTGCACTACCTAACTTTTTTGCTAGTAATTCTGAGAATTTCTCAATTAATGATTTTCCATATAACACAGGAATTAACTCACCATTCGTTAACATAGTACAGCCAGTTAAATAAGAAGGATGCTTAACAAGTTTATTAAACGGTTTAATTACTGATTCTTGCTGTGTAATAATAGTATCTGTTTTCAGAGCAATTATTTGATTTTCATCGGCAATTACTAGCAAGGGAAAACTTACTTTATGTTTGTGTTCTGAAGAATTAATTGTATTTGTTGATAATTGAGGATGATAATTTTTGCTAGGATAATTATAGCTAAAAAATAAAAAGTCAGGATATAAGGGAATAGATTTTCCATTCCATTGATAAAATTGTCCTTGTTCATTGGTTTTAATATCTTTTTCTGTCACGGATAACATCATTTTTAAGTTATCAAAAGGAATGGCTAATTTCTGTCCATTTATTTTAAAAATTAAGAGTTTACATAAGCTCATTGACAATGGTATTTCTAAAATAAAAGTTGTTCCTAAACCTTCTTCAGATTTAACCTTTATATTTCCTTTTAAAGCTAAAATTTCATTTTTTACGATAGATAAACCCATTCCTCTACCTGATAAATTATTTATATTTTCTGCGGTAGAAAAGTCATTTTCAAATAAAAATTGGTACAACTCTTGTTCTGATTTTTGCTTTAATTCTTGGGGATTTAATAATTTTTTTTCTTTGATTAAGTTCCGAATTTTATCTAGTTTTATTCCTTGACCATCATCGCTGATTTCAATTCTTACTTTTTCCTTTTTTTTATAAGTATGAATCGTTATTTGACCTTCAACATTTTTTTCTTGTTTTTCTCGAATATCGGGATTTTCTAATCCGTGAAAAATTGCATTTCTCAGTAAGTGAATTAAAGGATTATAGAGTTTTTCTATTATTAGTTTATCTATTAATATATCATCTCCTTGGATAACTAATTTAACTTGTTTTTTTTGTTTTAGTGCTAATTCTTTTATTAAACGAGGAAATTGTTTTAATAAGTTTCTAATCGGTATCATTCTAGCTTGTATAAGATGATGATTTATTCTTTGGATTTTTTTTTGTTTCTTTTCATGTTCTTTGAAAAAACTTTGATTTAATAATTCTAAATCTTGAAATATCTCTTTTAATTGTGATAAGTATTCATTTATATTTATATGGGGTTGCTCTAAACTATATTTATCTTTATTACTTGAAAATAAATTTCTTTTGACTGATTTCTCTTCATCTGATAAAATTATTGCTATTTTAGATAACCATTTCTTTAAAGACTTAATTATTTTGGCTTCATCAATTTTATAGGAAAAAGTAAGATTATCTATAATTATTAATTCACTAAATAAATCACTAATATTATTTAACGCTATTAAATCTAATCTTGAACCTATTGGTAATGGTGTTTCGGTTGGCAAATTTAAGGTTAAATCATCATTATCATTATTAACAGTAATAGATTGTTCTAAAATTTCTTTTCTACTATGATCAACATTCTCTTTACTAACTATATTATCAGGCTTTTCGGCTAGTTCATTAATCGATTCTGTGGTTGTATTTAATTCTAATGGTATCGTCTTATTATTTTGATTATATGTTTTTGATTCACAGACAGAACGTAATTTTTCCAAAGTATTTTTTCCTATTTCAAATACTAACTTGGGATTATCTTCTAACATTTTATTTGTACTTTCTGTAATAGATAATAAATCGGGAATTTCAGAAAGTTCTGCTAAACTATGTAATATTTTAATTTGGGCTTTGAAGGCATCTGGAGTTTCAGGGGCATCCAATTTACCTAAAATAATTTCTAACCGATTTAATCCTTGTTTTATCTCATTCGCAAACAAACAATCCTCAAAATTTATATTTTCTCTGTTTTCTTCGGATTGTTTTTCTGTATTTTGCTTAATTTTTCTCTCTATTTCTTTCAATATTTTTGTGATAGTAATCAATTCTTGTTCGCCATGACTTTTTCCTGTCTTTATTTGTTTTACCAAGGGCGATCGCAAACAGTTATAAGCTTCTAATAATAAACTTTCTATTTCCGAGTTTATTTGTGTTTTGCTTTCATAAAAAAGCTTAAAAATCGACTCTAATTTATGAGCTAAATTTTCAATTTCAGTTAAACCTACTAATGCTGAACCTCCTTTAATAGAATGAGCAGTACGCATTAAATTATAGACATCATCTAAAGAATAATTTGGTGACAAATTCAATAAACCATCTTCAAGAATTTGTAATAATTCCGTTACTTCTTCTAAAAAAAAGTGATAAGATTCTTGAGTATTAAAATCAGAAACCATAAAGAATTATGAATTATGAATTATGAATTATGAATGATAAATTACGGTAAGTTATAAATTATAAATTCTAAATTTTCCTTTGCCTATTCTACGAGTGTATTTTAAATTTTGTGACACTTTCTTGTAAATCTTGTGCCACTTGCAACAAGTTAGCGAAGGATTCCGCTCCTTTCACCGATTGTTGAGACGTGTTTTGAGCAATTTCTTCTACTTCCTCCATTGTTTTAGATATTGATGATGATGTTTGGGCATGGGCGATCGCCGCTTGAGCTACATCTTTGACTAAATTACGAATTTCGTCTGTGGCAGAGGTAATAGAATTAAGTTGATCACGAGTATGTGTTACTAAGTCAACACTTTTGAGTACTTGATCTCGTCCTTTTTCCATAGCTGTGGTGACGAGATTAACTTCCAACTGAATTTGTTCGAGAATTTCCTCAATTTCTTGAGTGGCAGAAGTGGATTTTTTGGATAATGAGCGTACTTCTTCTGCTACCACCGCAAAACCTTGTCTATTTTCTTCTAGCCCACGGGTTTCAATGGAGGCATTTAAAGCTAATATTTGAGTCTGATTAGCTAAATCTTTAATTAAATTAACTACACGGGAGATTTTTTGGGAAGCCTCCCCTAAACTTTTGAGCTTAGAAGCAGTTTCTTCAACGGTTTCTCGAACATCTAAAATTCCTTCTACTGTCTGATTCATGGTTTCATCTCCTTCTTTGATAGTAGAAGTAGCTAGTTTTACTTGGTTTTTTGCTTCTTGTGCATGATTTGCTACTGTTTGGATGGAATTATCCATTTGTTGAATTTGATCTAAAGCTATGGTGACAGATTCAGCCTGATGTATGGTTTCCTTGGAAGTAGCTTCTATGTAATGCTTGTTCAAGTTAACTGTATAAATTACTTCTTCTGAGGTTAATTTGACTTGTTGAACAATTTTTTGTAAGTTTTCGAGGGTAGAATTAACAAAATCAGCAACTGGTTTTATTTCTCCTTCGGTGATTTTTGTTCTGACAGTAAGATTACCTTGAAAAGCAGGTTCAACATCTTTGATTAATTCCGCTAATTGTTGCTCAACTGCTTCTTTTTGCGATCGTTGTTCAGAAGAAGCTTTCTCGGCAGTGACTTTTGCTTGTTCTAACTTTTTAATATAACTAATATGATCTAAAGCATATTCGGTTTGAGTCGCTAATTCTACAAAGAATTCTATTTCTGATTTTTGCCAGATACGAGGGGCACGACAATTATGTGCTATTAATAAAGCAAATAATTTTTTTTCTTTACGCAGAGGGGCAACTAAATTCGCTTTGACATCATATTGTTCTAAAGTACGGATATGACAGTCGCTTAAACCTGGCTCGTTATAAATATCATTAATAGTACGGACTCGACCATTTTGATACAATTCTAGATAACTTCCTCGAAAACAGGGATCGTCAATTTTTTCGTTCATTACTTTTGTCCATCCCTCTGCCACTGATTCATGAGTCATGGTGCCACTGCCATCGACATTAAAAGTATATATGACAACTCGATCGGTATCTAGTCCTCTTCTTAGCCCTTGAATCGCCGTTGCCAAAACATCATCTTGATTTAAGGATTGTCTTGCTCTGAAAGCAATATCTTGAAATAAACGAGAACGATAAGCATTGGTTTTTATTTTCTCAATATAACTTAAATGATCAATTGCATATTCTACTTGATTTACTAACTCAGAAAAGAATTCTATTTCTGATTCTTGCCACATACGAGGAGCGCGACAATGATGGGCAATTAGCAGCGCCATTAGTTCTTTGTTTTTGCGTATCGGAGCAACTAAATTCCCTTTGACTTGATATTTTTCTAAGGTACGAACATGACAATCTGTTAAATTTGGTTCTTTATAGATGTTATTTATAGCTCTAATACGCCCATTACGATACAATTCCACATAACGCCCCTGAAAACAAGGATCATTGATCGTTTCTTGTAAAACAGAAGTAAAACCAGTTGCTACAGATTCCGCAATCATTGTACCACTCCAATCAGAATTAAACTGGTAAATAACCACTCTATCTGTTTCCAACATTTGACGGACACCTTGAACTGTAGTTTTAAAGATGTCCCCTAAATTGAGGGATTGCCTAGCACCAAATGCGATATCACCAAATAACCAGGCTTTTTTACCATTAGTTTCTTGTTGGTGGATAAAATTAATGTAGTCAAGGGCATAACCTACTTCCGTCACTAATTGGGAAAAAAAGTCAATTTCTGATTTTTGCCAATGTCTAAATTTAGTACATTGATGAGCGATTAATAAACCATATAGTTTTTCGTCTTGGCGAAGGGGTACAACTAAATTGGCTTTTACTTGATAACGTTCGAGCAAATTGAGATAACAATCTGTGACAGTCTCATCTTGATAGACATTATTAACGGCTCTAATTCGCCCATTTTTATATTGTTCAGTGTAAATGCGTTTAAAACAAGGATCTTGAATCTCATCATTCATGGCTTTCCTGAAACCTTCTGTGACTGATTCGGCCACGATTTGACCGCTCCAATCTGGGTTAAACTGATAGATGACTACCCGCTCAACTTCTAAAAGTTCTTTGACACCTTCGACACAGCCTTTAAATAATATTTCTTGATGGGGTACTTCACGAGCACGGGAGACGATCGCACTTATTAACTGTCTTTGTTTGGCGATTTCTTCTTGTTGCTCAATGGAATGAATATACTCCAGGGAATAACCCATTTCCTCCCCTAATTCTGAGAGAAAATTTAACTCTGATTTTTGCCAATGTCTGAATTTAGTACATTGATGAGCGATTAATAAACCATATAGTTTCTCGTCTTGACGAAGAGGCACAACTAAATTGGCTTTTACTTGATAACGTTCGAGTAAATTAAGATAACAATCAGTGACAGTCTCATCTTCATAAACATTATTCACCGCTCTAATTCGCCCAGTTTTATATTGTTCAGTGTAAATGCGTTTAAAACAAGGATCTTGAATCTCATCATTCATCGCTTTGCTGAAACCTTCTGTGACTGATTCGGCCACGATTTGACCGCTCCAATCTGGGTTAAACTGATAGATTACTACCCGCTCAACTTCTAAAAGTTCTTTGACACCTTCGACACAGCCTTTAAATAATATTTCTTGATGGGGTACTTCACGAGCACGGGAGACGATCGCCTTAATGAACTGTCTTTGTTGAGATAAAGTTTTGTGTTGAGCGATCAAATTAAGATGTTGGAGATGATATTCAAATTTTTGTGCTAATCCAGATAGTAAATGACTTTCATCATCTTGCCAGATTCTAATATCCGAATAATTTTGCACCATTAATAAACCATATAGTCGTAATTCGGGATCTCGAATAGGAGCAACCATATTTGCTCTAATCTCGCATTTTTCCAATATCTCAATCTGAAAATCAGTTAAATTTGAATCCTCATAAATATCATTAATCAGACGAATACCCTTCTTCAGATAACGTTTCCGTATAAGTTCTTCAAAACAATGATCCTCAATTGTTTGATCGAGTATAGACGGCACACCATCAGCCACTGATTCAGCAATAATTGTGCCATTATTATCCTGATTAAATTTATAAAATACCACCCGCTCACTATTTAGTAGCATTCTTACTCCCTTAACTGTAGTTTGGAGAAGGTTCTCAAGTTCAGGAGATTGATAAATATTATTAACCAACTCATCAAATAATTTTTGTTGTTGATTTATTCTTATTTGTTGCTCAGAAAAAGAATTTACATGAGCCGATAATTTATTTAAAGCATTGCTTAAATTCTGACAATTATCTTCTTCTGGCCATTTTCCCTCAAACTTTTCTGAACTTAACTTATTAAGTAAATTAACTGCTTTTTGAAGAGCATTTAGTGCTTGCTTTTTGTCATCTTTATTAATCATATTTTTGATCTTTAGCTATTTCTTATTATTGACTAAATTCAATATTTGTTGGAAGTCTAAAAGCCAAAAATTATCACCCTCAAGAGTAGTTTTTTTACTTTTAACACATGCTTCAAAATTAGTAAACATATTCGAACTAACTAGAGAAGTAGTTTGTATCTCTTTTGACGAAAATAATTTACCAATTTTTTGACAAGCTAAACCGATAGCTTGATTTTCTTGCACCATGATCATAACACTATAATTTGGCAAACAAGTTTGAGTCGATAAAGGTTGTAAGCCCAATAAAAAAGGTAAATCCACTAGCCAAACCATTTCCCCTCTGAGATTAAATACACCCATAATTGCTGGAGCAAGATCAAATAATGGCAAAATGCTACTATCTTCTAACTTAACAATTTCCCTTAATTCTGAAGTTTCAATCATACCATCAATTTTAGAACTTAAATAAAAACTTAAATATTTTTCCTCAGACATAAAACACAAGATATTTTATTTTCAATAATTGATTTTAACTCTCAAAACCTCAACACCTCAACTCGCTTCAACCGAGGATTATATTTTCGCTCACCATCGTCAGTATTGACAAAAGAAAAATAGGGGATTTGAGTATCGGAAGGAGGTGAAACTTAGATCTGGCATCTGGGTACTTTATTGCCAACCGGCAGGACTCCGTTGGTAATTCACCAGTTCTTCACGGGCTTAAAACTTTTACCCTGTCTGAGTTCTGAATTCGATTGACAAAAAAAATAGAGATTCAAGCCCACGCCTTTAAGCGTGAAAGAAAATAAAAGGTTTCCTTATTTCAAGCAAACCTGCTTCAGCCGTTGGTAATTCTAAATTCGCGCATTCTAAATTCTAAATTCTTTCTGACGGCAATCTCTTTATTGTTAATTTATATTACGTTTCTTTGCTAAGTATTACCAAAATTTATTTTTTTTGGGATAATGACTATCATGAAGATCCATTATCCGCCATAATGTCATAAATAAGGGGTTAAATTAACAATTGTTAATAATTCATAATTAATTATTAATAAAAGTTGCATACCCAAAACTCAAAATAACGATGCTGATTTATGGTTATTGCAGAGATTATTCCAATCCTTATTGTTTTGTTACAGTGGGTAAGTCCTAATTAATTCCAAAAGAAGAATATTTAGAGGGAATTGCTGACTATGCAACCAATGCCAAATCAATCGCAAAATAAATTAACTCAACTCAAATTAGAACAAACTGAGATTCAATCTTCATCAATCTCTGCCAACAGGGAAAATACTTTAGAAAGAAAGAATAAAGAGTTATTGCAATCTAATTATTTATTACAACAAGAACTAAAAAAACGAAAAAGAAACGAACAAGTATTACTTGCCACTAAACTCAGATTAAAAAATCTTCTGGCATCATCCCCTGCGGTTATATATAGTCGTCAACCGCAAGGAAATTTCGGTATAATTTTTGTTAGTAGTAGTATTGGTCAATTTGGTTATAAAGCCCATGAGTTTCTCGAAGATGAAAATTCGTGGAAGCAATATATTCATCCTCAAGATTTGCCCCGTATTTGTGAGGAAATGTCTTTTTTAACCTCCAGAAAAGAGCATATTTCTGAGTACCGGTTGTGCCAAAAAGATGGCAGTTATTGTTGGATTCAAGATCAACGTAAATTAATTTGTGATGAAGTTGGTAATCCTCTAGAAATTATTGGTTCATGGCAAAATATAGCTGCCAGAAAGAATATCGAAGAAGCTCTTTTTCAGGAAAAAGAATTAGCACAAACTACCTTAGAATCTATTGGCGAAGCTGTCATAACTACCGATAAAAATGGCAGAATAGAATATTTGAATCCCGTCGCTGAAAAAATTACTGCTTGGAATCTTGAAGACGCAAAAGGAGTTCATTTTCAGGCCGTATTAAATACTTATAATGAAGAATCGCCATCACAATCTGAATATATTATTGATCAAGTATTAAGGGAAGGGATAAGCATCACAACAGAATGTCTTTTAGTTACTAATAGTAATCGAAAATATGCAATTAATCAATCCGTGGCACCGATTAAAAATAAAGATAAAGAAATTATGGGCACAGTAATTGTTTTTCAAAATATTACTGAAAAACGTAAATTATCAGCACAATTGTTTTGGCAAGCAAATCATGATTCTCTTACAGGATTAATGAATCGTGCTTATTTTGAAAAAGAAATTAAACAAGCTACACAAAATTTTCAACAGGAAAATCATTCTCATAGTTTATTGTATTTAGACTTAGATCGCTTTAAAATAGTCAATGATACTTGTGGACATGAGGCAGGAGACGAACTTTTACGACAATTAGCGACTATTTTAAAACAGGAAATACGTTCAACAGATTTAATTGCCCGTTTAGGAGGAGATGAATTTGGTATTCTTTTAAAAGGATGTTCTCTGGAGAAGTCTCTATTTTTGGCGGAAAAAATTCGTAGTGCAGTCGAAAAATTCGTATTTTTGTGGGATAACAATAGTTTTCATGTTGGTGTAAGTATTGGTTTAATTATGATTGATTCTCATACGCCGTTAGAAGAAAATATTTTAAGTATGGTTGATAATGCTTGTTATGTTGCTAAAGATAATGGACGCAATCGAGTATATGTTTGCCAGATGAATGATCAACAATTAATTCAACAACGAGAGCAAACAGAGTGGACAATTAAAATTAATCAAGCTTTAAAACAAAATTGTTTTTGTCTTTACAAACAAGCAATTTTACAGGTTAATTCTTCCTCAGAGGGGAGTTTTAAACATTACGAAATTTTATTGAGAATGAAAGGTGAAAATGGACAACACATATCTCCTATGTCATTTATTCCTGCGGCTGAGCGTTATGGTTTAATGCCTAAAATTGATCGTTGGGTAATTGAATCTTTTTTTTCTTATTACACACAAAAAAAATCTGGCGATAATGGTTTTTATGCGATTAATCTTTCTGGTGCTAGTCTTAATGATCAGCTTTTTCTTGCCTTTTTAGAAGAAAAAATTGATTTCTATCAAATTCTCCCTCAAAAATTATGTTTTGAAATTACGGAAACAGTGGCGATCGCTAATTTAAGTCAAGCAGGTAAATTCATAGAAAATCTGAAAAAATTAGGTTTTTCAATTGCTCTAGATGATTTTGGCAGTGGGATGAGTTCATTTGGCTATTTAAAAAGCCTTCCTTGTGATTACTTAAAAATTGATGGAAACTTTGTTAAGGATATAGTAAATGATCCCATTGACGAAGCAATGGTAGATTGTATTAATCGCATGGCACAAGTAATCGGAATTAAAACTATTGCCGAATATGTGGAAAATGAAGCAATTATTGAAAAACTAAAAACTTTAGGGGTAGATTATGGACAAGGATACGGGATTGCTATGCCGGAACCTCTATCTTAATTCATCTTTGTCATGTTGTCTTGAAAAACATTTACTTTTAACTAAGTATCGGTGTTATTATCAAAGTGCATCTATTTTTACAAAATTCAATTTTGAGCAAATTTAGTACGCTAGTAAAAGATTATGAATCAAGCACCAGTCTCTCCAGTAGTCCTAGTAATCTTAGATGGTTGGGGTTACCGACATGATGATCGAGCAAATGCGATCGCCCTTGCCAATACTCCGATCATGGATAGTTTGCTTGCTACTTACCCTCATACTTTAATTGAGGCTTCAGGAAAGGCAGTGGGATTGCCCAAAGGGCAGATGGGAAACTCGGAAGTAGGACATTTGAATATAGGGGCAGGGCGGGTTGTACCACAAGAATTAGTTCGTATTTCCGATGCCATAGAAGATGGCTCAATTTTTCGTAATCCCGCCTTAGAAGCAGTTTGTCAGGATGTGGTTAAGTCCAACGGCAAATTACACTTAATGGGATTATGTTCAGATGGTGGAGTGCATTCACACTTAGATCATTTAATTGGATTATTAGATTTAGCGAAGTTACAAGGTATTTCCCAAGTTTGTGTTCATGTGATTACCGATGGCAGAGACACTCACACTACTGAAGGAATTAATTATATTAAAGCAATACAAGAACATATAGATAAAATTGGCATCGGTAAAATCGTCACCATCTGCGGACGTTATTATGCTATGGATCGAGATCACCGTTGGGCTCGAACTAAACAAGCTTATGATTTATATACTCAAGATAGCGAAATTGACGGTAAAAATGCGATCCAAGTCATGGAAGATTTTTATGCCCAAGGCATCACTGATGAATTTATGAACCCAACTCGAATTGCCGAAGGGTTAGTAACAGAGGGAGATGGGATAATATTCTATAATTTCCGTCCCGATCGAGCTAGACAAATTTGCTATGCTTTGACTATGGCTGATTTTGACGGTTTTGAGCGAGAAAAAATAGAGAACTTAAGTTTTGCTACCTTTACCCAATATGATCCTAATTTACCCGTCAAAGTTGCTTTTGAGCCACAAGAGTTAACTAATATTTTAGGGGAAGTCATTGCCAATGCTGGTTTAAAACAATTTCGCACTTCGGAAACGGAAAAATACCCCCATGTCACTTACTTTTTTAACGGTGGTTTAGAACAACCCTTAGAAGGCGAAGATCGAGAATTAGTACCAAGTCCGATGGTGGCAACCTATGACAAAGCACCAGCAATGTCGGCGGTGGAATTAACCAATGTAGCTTGCCCTGCGATCGAAAAAGGGATTTACTCTCTAGTAGTGATTAACTATGCCAATCCTGATATGGTAGGGCATACAGGTAACTTGGAAGCGGCTGAAACGGCCATTCAAACTGTCGATAGTTGTTTAGCAAAACTACTAAATAGTATTAATCAAATGGGGGGGACTACTATTATTACAGCAGATCATGGCAATGCTGAATACATGGGTGATGAAAATGGCAATCCTTGGACGGCTCATACTACTAATCCTGTACCCTTAATTTTAATTGAAGGTGAAGGCCGTAAAATTGTTGGTCACGGTGGTGATGTTAAATTGAGGGAGAATGGTAAATTAGCTGATATTGCCCCGACAATCCTTGAGATTTTACAGATACCTAAACCACAAGAAATGACGGGAGAATCTTTAATCCAAAAAGCAGAATATGAAATCAAATCACGTCAAACTCCTGTTGAATTAGTAGCCTAAATAGAGCTTGCAGAAAAAGTCAATTGGCTTGTTTACAGCGGTTTTCTTGCTAGGTGAACCACGAAATAAAAATCTCTGTAGAACAGGCATCTTGCCTGTTTAATTGTGATACCATCTTGCCTGTTTAATTGTGATACCATCTTGCCTGTTTAATTGTGATACCATCTTGCCTGTTTAATTGTGATACCATCTTGCCTGTTTAATTGTGATACCATCTTGCCTGT
>CAJHXH010000895.1_pt1 | contig 16010 bp, 14 predicted proteins | sample 9198571 | NCBI WGS metagenome assembly CAJHXH01 (sample SAMEA7708301, study PRJEB35096) | sediment metagenome | biome: marine neritic benthic zone biome [ENVO:01000025]; feature: sediment [ENVO:00002007]; material: shallow marine sediment [ENVO:03000034] sea grass bed [ENVO_01000059] ... | reverse complement strand
CCAAATTCCGCTAATCTGAGGCGAGATTGCCGCCATTTTGGTTCTACTTTAACAAATAATTCTAAATATACTTTCCCACTTAAAAGTTTTTGCATTTGTTGTCGAGAAGCCGAGCCAATTTCTTTTAACATTTTACCTTTGCTACCAATAACAATTCCTTTTTGAGAATTTCTTTCTACACAAATAACTGCATAAATTTTGGTTATTTTCGGTGTTTCTTCCATTTTTTCAATAATTACAGCCACCGAATGTGGTATTTCTTCCCTCGTTAATAATAAAATTTGTTCTCGAATTAACTCTGCAATAATGAATCGTTCAGGTTGATCTGTAACTAAATCTGGGGGATAATAATAAGGACCAAAATCTAATTTATTAACTAACTGTTCTTGTAAATTTTCTAATCCCTCTCCTGTAACAGCAGAAAACTTCATTAACTGCCAATTATCTTGACACATTTCTCGGTAACTTTGGTCAATTTTTTCTCTATTTTCTCCTTGTAAATCAGTTTTATTTAAACCGTAAATTATGGGAGTAGAGCTTTTTTGTAACAATTCAACTATATAACGATCACCGCCTCCTGCTGGTTGAGAAGAATCTACCACAAACAACACTACATCAACATTATTAATCGCAGAAATAGCATTTTGCACGATTACCCTACCTAATTCATGGTGAGGTTTATGAATGCCAGGGGTATCAACAAAAATAATTTGGGCGGTGGGAGTTGTCAGAATACCCCGTAAACGATTGCGAGTAGTTTGTGCCACTGGAGAAGTAATTGCCACTTTTTGGCCGATTAATTCATTCATTAAAGTTGATTTGCCGACATTGGGGCGCCCGATAATTGCCACAAAACCTGACTTAAACTCTGGCGGTGCGACGGGAATAACGGGCAAAATTAATTCTTGAGGGTTAGACATAAGGAAAAATTTCTAAAACATATTCACTTTGACTGGCGTTTTTGTCAGTGGAAATATCAAAAAATTAAATGTTAATTTGCTAATTCTATGTCCATTATAACCTCAGTTCGGGATCACAAAAATTAGTTGTTATGGTAATGGACAATTGACAATGTAGAATTAACAATTAAAGAATTATAAAAAGCAAATTTACCTAATGGCAAAGTTTTTCTATTAGTTTTTCTACTTGTTCTTTAATTTCTCCTCGCACTTGTCTAAAAGTTTCTAATGGTTGCCCATCGGGGTCCTCTAATTGCCAATCTTCAAAAATTTCTCTTAACACCCATTCTGGAGGTAAATTAACCCCGCATCCACAAAGAGATATCACAGCGTCATAATTTTCTGGATTAAAATTGTTTATCGAATCAGAAGTCTGATCAGTAATATCAATACCAATTTCTTTCATTACTTCAATGGCGGTGGGATGAACTCGTGAAGCCTGTAAGCCACAGCTCGTAACTCCCATTTTTCCTTTTCCTAATGTTTTGGCAAAGCCTTCTGCCATTTGAGAACGACAGGAATTTCTTTTACAAACAAACATAACTTGTTTCATGGTATTAGAGTCCTAAAAAATTGATTATTCTAATTTATTCTATTTAGTATCATTGTAAGTCACGCAAAATCTGAGTTTAAGATCAAATCTTTAAGCTAAAGTTATTTCAGCTATTTATTGATAAGGACTAATACAACGAGGATCAAGTAATGTTGCTTTCTCAGGATTCCGTGGAAACCAAAAAGCAGTTTTCTTACACACTTCCACTAACATTAACATCACAGGAACTTCAATTAAAACGCCTACCACTGTAGCTAGTGCTGCACCTGAGTTTAGACCGAATAGCATAACCGCAGTTGCGATCGCCACCTCAAAATGATTACTTGCGCCAATTAATGCTGCGGGTGCGGCATCTTCATAACTGAGGTTAAGTTTTAAACCAGCAAGATAGGCGATTAAAAAGATAAAATTAGTTTGAATAAATAGGGGAATGGCAATTAAGAAAATGTGCAGGGGATTGTTAACAATCAGTTCTCCTTTAAACGTAAATAATAAAATTAAAGTTAACAATAAGGCGGTAATCGCAATCGGGCTAAGATAATGCAAAAATTGCCGTTCAAACCACTGTTTTCCTTTGTGTTTAAAAATCCAATACCGACTGTATATTCCCGCCGCTAAAGGTAGTCCCACATAGATAAACACAGATAAAAGAATAGTTTGCCAAGGAACTGTTAAATTATTGGCAGATAACAGCCATTTTCCCAAAGGACCATAGAGAAATAACATTGCGATCGAATTAACCGCTATCATTACCAGTGTATGACCTTGATTACTATACGATAGATAACCCCACATTAATACCATTGCAGTACAGGGAGCAATTCCCAATAAAATACATCCAGCAATGTAGGAATCGGCTAAGGTTATTTCTATTCCTCGAATCAATTCTGTAGCACTTAGCAAATCTCGAAATAACCAACCTAAGAAAAACTGAGCAAACACGACCATAGTAAAGGGTTTAATCAACCAGTTGACAATTAAGGTTAAAATTACTGGTTTTGGAGCTTTAATTGCTTTTCCAGCTTGATAAAAGTCTATTTTCACCATTATCGGATACATCATGAAGAATAAACAAATCGCAATGGGAATGGAGACATTATAGATACTCATTCCATCTAAGGTTTGAGCAATACGAGGAAACAAGCGTCCTAAAATAATTCCTCCTAAAATACAAATAATTACCCAAATAGTTAAATATTTTTCAAAAAAGCTCAGGTTACTCCCTGCTTTGACTCCTTGGGCATTGAATGTTGATGAATTGTTTTTCATAGATGGTGTTTTAAATCAATTTAACTGAGAACAATATTTGCAACTCATATTTCCTCTGCGAAATATATTGGCCAATAAGTAATCCCAAAATGAACGAATTATATTGAATCTCAACAAAAGTTTTCGGTTTGGTAAAATTCTTTCAACTAAATACCATCATATCAAAAAAAACAGAACTGTCAAAGGGAATCACAAAGATTTTTACAAAATACATATAGTAGTTTTTATCCCCTAATTCAGATAGCTATATTCCAAAGTAACGGTGTAAACTTGCTTCACCATAAGGTTATGACCATTAAATGTTTTAGCGACAAAATGTTTATCTTGAGTTACTTAATCAGGATCAAAATAGTTCAGATCAAACTCATTTATCAATTTTTTTTGTTTATTACATCAAGGCGATCGAGGTTACACGACTATAACTCAGATTTTCCACCTTATGTAATCACATTTTTGGTTTTATAATTGGTAAATTAGTGAATTGGTAAAAATTTATGCTTAATCTACCAAATCTTTTCTTATTATAATGTGTTGTTTAATTAAATAATTTATCTATTTTTTAAAATTTAAACATCGGGAAAAATTCCTAAAACATATTCTCCTTGACTGACAGTTTCGTTAGTAGAAACATCAAAAATTAAACCTTGATCTGCTGATTTTATCTCTATTATAGTCGGCATTTCCTTTTGTTTATTAAAACTTAAAATTTGGTAAAGAATTTCACCCTGCTTAACTCTGGTATTAAGAGCCAATCGATTTCTAATAATTCCACCTTGGGGTGCATAGTAAGATTTTATTTTATTTTTAGGGACAAATTTAGTCTTTTTTTGTTGGGGTGCTATATCTAATTTTAGCATATTTTTAGCAATTAAATAATTTTTAATCCCCAAAAATCCCTTGTTAACAGATTCAGGATTGGCTACCATTCCTGAGCCTAATTCTAATGTCCATGATTCTACATCAAAACGAATATTTCTACCTTGTTTAGCAAACTTTTTTTCTAAAATTAACCAAGGATTAAAAAAGGCTTCATCAAAAGCATAACCATCATATTGATTCATTAAAATCGCATAATCTAAGAGGAAATAATCTGCACTTGCTTCACGGGAAGAAAAACAATAGCTATAATCAAGCCCTAAAATACTAGCACTATGAATATCAATCACATAGTTAGCGTCTAAACATAATAATTGTAAAATATTACGATAATGTTCAGAGAAAGAAATACCCCGATTAGTATTAGTACGATTAAGTTTTGCCTGAAACTTGTTATTAATTAAATTAAAATATTTTTGCTGAATTATATTTTTATTTTCATTTATATTCCCTTTGACAAAACTATCTAAATCAGGGTTCTCGTCGATAAAATCCCAAAAAATGCGATTCCAATTATGACCATCATAGGGATTATATCTTCCCGTAGAAAAGAAGGAATATCGTTGATTAACTCCCGTAGGATTACATAAAGGTACTAACCAAATTTCTCCTTCTAGTTGATCATCACTAAGACTAGATAAAAACTTTATTAATTCATGTATTACAACATTGCCTACTATTTCTGCACCATGTAAATTAGCTTGAATGTAAGCCTTTTTCCCTTTATTTTTACCGGTAAATTTATAAATTTTAAGCTCTAGTTTGTCTCCTGAAGCTAAAGTTTGTAAATTAATTAATTCTATTTCTGGTTTCATTGCTTTTAAATTCAACTAACGTAAAATTTTAATTAACAATTATACTGTTAACGGGTGAAAACTAAACTTATATCAGAGTTCGTCAACAAGAGAGAAAGGAAGAAGATTGGGGATTCTTCGCACTTCGCTAAGAATGACAATTTTAAGCCGTTTTTAGGTATATAATTAAGTTTGTTATAATATTTTAATGTTTAAGTAAATTAAATAGTTTTAACAAATGAGCAACTCAGTAGAAAACTCGGAAACATCCAGCCAACAACCAAATAATATCAGGCAAACCATCAAAGAAAATGTTAGTATTGTCTTGATTGGTTTACTGTTAGCAATTTTAATTCGGGTATTTATTGCTGAACCTCGTTACATCCCTTCAGAATCAATGTTTCCTACCCTCGATATAGGAGATCGTCTTGTAGTAGAGAAAGTATCTTATCATTTTACAAAACCAGATCCTCACGATGTAGTAGTGTTTAATCCGCCCCCACAATTGCAAATGTTAGGTTATGATGCCCATCAGGCTTTTATTAAGAGAGTAATTGCTAGAGAGGGGGATATTGTTGCCGTTAATCAAGGAATTGTTTATGTTAATGGGCAACCCTTAAGAGAAGATTATATTCTCGAACCGCCAAACTATCAACTCCAACCAATTGAAGTGCCTACAGGTTATTTATTTGTGATGGGGGATAATCGCAATAACAGTAATGATTCTCATATCTGGGGTTTCCTCCCTGAAAATTACGTGATAGGGAAGGCCATTTTTCGGTTTTGGCCTTTACAAAATTTAACGAAGATTAGTTGATTATTTTCAGATGTTTTCTGTTATGCTGAGGGGCAAAAGGTTTAAATAATATTTTCTAATATGATTAATAAACATTTCCCTTCCGTTTGGGCTTCAGGATTACTAGGGAGTTTAGTTTTTTTAAGTCTTGCACCAGCTAAAACACAAGCCGCACAGATTGTTACTGCTAATAGAAATTCGGGAAATATTTCTGTGATTGACACTAAAACTAAAAATGTTTTTGATGTGCCTTTACCTGGAGACAATCCAGAACCAATGTACGTTTTTTATGTTGATGCTACCAAGGAAATTGCCGTTGGTAATCGGGCTAGTGATGAGGTAGTCTTCTTTGATGTAAGAGATTACAGTGTTACAGATACTGTAAATGCGGGCGATGGAGTGTTTCATATGTGGGCAACTCCTGATAATCAGCAACTATGGGTTAATAATGATGTCGATAACACAGTTACAGTCATCGATCCTATTACTAAAACTAATATAACCACTGTTCCAATTCCAGCTGATATTGTTAATAATGGAGGAAAACCCCATGATCTCATTTTAGATTCATCTGGTTTTGCTTATGTATCTATCTTATTTGGTGATCAAAGAGAATCTGATATGATAATTAAGTTTAGCACTGATACATTTCAAGAAGTTGACAGAACTGATGTTGGTAAAGATCCTCATGTTTCTTTGAGTAATTTAAATAAATTACTTTATGTACCTGCTCAAAATAGCAGTGAAGTGGAAGTGCTTGATCGAGATACCTTGGATCAAATTACTGCTATTAGTGTACCTGGGGCACATGGTGCAGGGATGAGTCGGGATGGAAACACTTTTTATACAACTAATCTTCCTGGTGGTGGAATTGATGGACTATTTGCCATTGATACGGCGACAAATACAATTTTAAGCTTTGTAGATACACCTGCGGCAGTGCCTCATAATATTGCTTTAACTAATAATGAGTTATATATTACTCATTCAGGAGGGAGTTCTAATCTGGTGAGTTACTATTCTTTAAATAATAACATTCCTTCACAAGGACTTACCCTTGAAGTAGGATTGAATCCTTTTGGAATCGCAACTGTGCCTACTAGTACTCCAGAATCTTCTTCTTTACTAGGTATTCTAGCTTTAGGAGTCTTTGGTTCTTTTTCATTAAATTAAAAACAAAAAATAAACTTAAATGAGCTACGCACTATAACAATATGATTTACATTGGAGATTCTGAGTGCTTAACTACTTCTTATTGACGGCTATCACCATTAAATCAAAGAGTTTAACGGGAGATTAAGGTTTCACAATCGCTTGTGAAAACCTACTGGCTTTTGCAGTTTCATGGGCTGAGTGTTAAAAGATCTCAAAAAAGTAGTCGGGAAGTTCAATCTATCATGATTGAGAACTCGATAGTGAGCTAGTAGTTAAGCCATTACAGGTCAAACTGTATAAAGTTGGTTGAATGGATATTTGTCCATAAAATCAGCAACATTATGGTTTTTACATTAGATAAAAGAAACCGATCAACCTAATCTTTCAATCTAATCTTTACATCCTAAACTTTCCCTCGTAGAAACCCCTGTAATTGAATTAACACCTTTTGCTCGTTCACACATCAAAGCAACTTGATACCTATCTAACACCGCATCGGTAAAATCCGCACCTTCAATGTTAGTATCATAAAAACGAGTCCGAGAGGCGATCGCCTCAACAAAAATAGCATCACGTAAATCGGCAAAGTCAAGAGTGACTCTATCAATTAAAGCACCAGTAAAATTAGTTCCTCTTAAATCAGCACCCAATAAAACACTTTCTGTCATCATAGCATTGGTTAAATCGGAATTGCGGAAAGAGGCATCACGCAGATTAGAAGCGGCAAACACGGCACCAACTAAATCACGATCGGAAAAATCTTCACCTTCCAATTCAGCATAGGTGAAATTGATGGAACTTTGAGCAATGGCAGGAGTTGCATCCCATAAAATCCAGCTAATAGCTAAAACTAATATTAAAACTACCCCAAAAATTCGCCAACATAGAGTAAACATAAAACTAAAATTTTTGCAGTTACTAATAAACAACCAGCTCTGAAAATAATAGGTTAATTCAGAGCGTTATGTTCAATAAAATATAAGGTTTATAATTACAGAGAAAGTAGCATAAAGGCTCTGTTATCTACTTTCTAATATTTAATTATTTGCAGTTCCCCAAGTTTCTGGCGTGTAAGTTTTCAGAGCTAAAGCGTGAATTGCTTCACTACTTAATGCCTCTTTTAAAGCTCCATAAACTAATTGATGTTGTTTAACTTTGTTGAGTCCAGAAAAATGAGATGAGACTACTACCGCTTCTAAATGATCCCCCCCTCCAGTTAAATCATTTACCGTTACCTCAGCATCGGGTAGTGCAGATTTAATCATATTTTTAACAGTTTCTAGGCTTACCATATAAGTTTAAATTTTCCTAATTTATTTATTTTAAATATCTAATATATTGGTTAAAACAATTTTATGTATTTCTTGATTAGTTAATTAATTACTAGAAGTTTGGAAGGGGTTTTCTACAAAACCAATTTCGTATAATTGTTGATAGGATTTTTTTCCCAATTCACTAGTAGGATTTTGGGAGCGAATAATTTGAATTAAAAGTGGAACTGCTAATTCTGGTTTATTTTGAGCACGATGGACTAGAGATAATTGGTAAGTAGCTTCATCACGATAAGTAGCAGTTGTCAACGCACCTGCCCTTTGTTCTTCAGAAATACGATTATCAATACCAGAAAAACTTTCTGCCAATTGTAAATAAAAATTAGATAATTGATTAAAGATACGGCGAGCTTGTTGCAATTTAGTTGCGGCTAAATCATAATCTTCTTCACCGATAGCTTCTTCGGCTTCTTGCATTAATTTCTGCCCACCCGTAAGGCTTAAAAGACTTTCCGTTTGATTTACTGGTTCAGCCGTATTTACTTCATCCATGTCATCCGAGACATCATCGACGATTTCTTCTTCAACCACAACTTCGGATTCCACTTCTGACTGGCTATAAACAGGACTAGACGGGTTCAAGACAAGAGTTAAGCAAACTAAAATAACTGATATTCTGACCTTAGTTAATTTCATAACCATAAAATTTTAATATATTTTTAGTATTTTTGATACATAACGGATTAAATTTTACAGTATCTTAACACTTTCTTGTCTTGAATTAGTATCTAACGTTAGGACTGGTTGGTGGGCGATAAAAACTTTGTGTTCTCTGCTGAATACGAGCTCTTGATGCTTGTTGTAAAGCTAACTGCTGTTGAACAGGATCAACAACTCCAGTGGCAATTAACCCACTAGGATTAGCAACTTGCTGTCCGATCGAAAAAAACACAAACCAAGAATTACCTCGACTAACTGGAGGGGGAGCAACAGAACCAGGACCTCCTGCTACTTGGGCAAGAGTATTTCCATTAGTAGCTTGGGCAACCGCTTGCGCTCTCCTCGTTCTGGAATAATCGTTGAGGTAATCCACCATTTGCGTTTGTAAACCATTGTATGTTGTTTGAACATCCTGAGCCGATTTACCAGAGTTGTCATCATCGGATAACATTTTCCCTATACCTGAAGAGAGAGTATATTCTTCTTTCTTAATAGCGATGTCGAACTCATAAACACTATCATAAACATTATTTATGTCAGTTTTTGGTAGCACCGCAATTTTATGTTCCTTTTCATTAGTAACTTCAGGAGTTACAACTTCAAGATTAGAAGCCATGTAGCTAGTATAAAGAGTATTTGATTGACCATTTTCATTGCTATCACTCAATAAAATCCTTGCGCCATCAACTGAGGGTACAGGAATTTTGGCTATTGATTGACTGCTATTAGAAGATGGATTCAAATCAAGGGCTAATTGTTTTCTTTCTTGCTCTGAGAAGTTTAAGAGACTGAGATCAAGATTTGTAGCTATGTGAGTATAGTGATCGTAGTCAATAATCGTGAGAGCAAGTTCAGCCATATAATTTGATTGATTATTCTCCTCTGCCTGAGTACTTACAATTTCCATTGCCTCAGATAGCGAGCCCACTCCCGATAAAAATATCATTCCTATCCCCAAGCTGGAGATTAACTGGTTATTTGTATTTGGTTTTTTAATCATATTGGCTCCGATTAGGATGATAACTTCGTAATAAAAATATTTTCATTTGTCACATTTATTTTTAATTGCGACTTTAAGAATAGGATAGCAAGATTTACCTAAATTGGCAGATTATAATTTGTAATTTTGGTCTTTACTCTCTTTTTTAGTATAATTTCAGTTGATTAAGATTATATACCAACTTAGCGTTACCGGTTGCTTCGGAAAAATAAATTAGACCTTAATTGACTTGTAAATTGGGTTGAAGGATGAAACCCCACATCACTCTTGGAAGAGAAGGGTTTCGCCTCTTGGGATACAAGTTTACGGAGAAAATAAATAAATGCAAGTTTTTATCCCCATTATTTATTGCCTATTGCCGTCATTACCTATTCTCCATTCCCCATTCTCCATTCCTCATTCTCCGAATTCTGCAACAATTCTATTATTTAAACAGGCTTATAAATGTTAATTTTATCTTGTTTTCCGATTTACTTATAGATTCTGTATTTTACTTGCCAAATTATTAAGTATTTATACTTGCAAGAAGACAAATATTAAATTTAATTAACAAAATAGTCTGAATCAGAAAAGTTTTGATAGTCTGAAAAAGTGAAGTTAAACAAATGATCAAATAGCATGAAACATTTTTCTGAGGATTGGATAAAAGAATGGTGTCAAGATAATGGTTGGACTGATCTATTTTTAGAAAATCGTGGTTATTGGGCTTTTCCACCCAATGGAGTAATGCCGTTGCCTATTCCCAGAGACGTTTTGGTTCAAATTAAAGCACAAAAAGGGTTTTCAGTTCAGGAAAAATTTTGGTTATTGACAACTCTAGGTGTAAGTCTCATTGCCGGAATCTTAAGTTACATTTTAACTTGTCCGATGCCATTAGTTGTGGCTTTTTCCTTCTGTGCGATCGTGTTTGCTAATTTTGATGTTGATTTCGATTAAGGGAAGAGACAATCAGTCAATGAAATTTCTAATTAGTTTAGAGGTTAAAGAATTAGATAATAGCTAAATGATTAAGTATTCAGAAATGGTTGATTTCCGACTGCTGATAGTGTGTAAAACCTATCCGAGAAATTGAATTGTATTGTTATCTTGAAAGTATGGATTCTTTCAAATTATTTTTAGGTAGAAAAGATAAATTATGATTACCATTCGTCAGTCAGAAGCAAGGGGAAAAGCCAATTTTGGTTGGTTAGATAGTAAGCATACTTTCTCTTTTGGCAGCTATTATAATCCTCAACACATGGGGTTTGGCAACTTATTGGTAATTAATGAAGATAAAATTGCACCGAGTAAAGGTTTTCCTACTCACGGGCATCAAAATATGGAAATAATTACCTATGTTATTGATGGTAAGTTAGAGCATAAAGATAGTGTTGGTAATAGTGAGATTATTTCTCAAGGGGAAGTACAACGAATGACGGCAGGTACAGGGATTCGTCACAGTGAATATAATAATTCTGAGGATGATTCAGTGCATCTTCTCCAAATTTGGATTTTACCCGCAGAAAAAAATTTAGAGCCTAGTTATGAACAAAAATTCTTTGCTCATGAAGAAAAACAAGATAAATTGTGTTTATTAGTTTCTCGTGAAGGTAGAGATAACTCTTTGAAAATTCATCAACAAGTAGATTTGTTTGCCTCAATTCTTAATTCTGAACAAAAATTAAACTATGAATTCAACCTTAGTAATTCAGCATGGATTCAAGTAGTAAAAGGGAAATTAAGATTAAATAATGTCTCTTTATCAGGAGGAGATGGGGTAGCTATTAAGGAAGAAAATAAACTAAATTTACAAGCCTTTGAAGACAATACAGAGTTTTTGTTATTTGATTTTAAGTAAAAATATTTTAACCGTTTACACAGTAGTTTAAGTGACGTAGTGTAGGCTTCTAGCCTGCACAAGCAAGTTTAAACCATTACACAGGCAAGATGTTTAAACCATTACACAGGCAAGATGTTTAAACCATTACACAGGCAAGATGTTTAAACCATTACACAGGCAAGATGTTTAAACCATTACACAGGCAAGATATTTAAACCATTACACAGGCAAGATGTTTAAACCATTACACAGGCAAGATGCCTGTTCTACAGAGATTTTAACAGGGGAATGGGGAAGGATGCACAAGTAAAAAAAAAGCGGATTTTAGACTATTTTTCGGGTTATTATGGCAATATTCTTTATAAGTCGGCAAAACTTAAGTAAAACTAATTTATAATTTATAATTCATAATTCATAATTCATAATTCATAATTACCCGAGCCAGAGGCTTTTGGCAAAGGTGCAATATCTGAATTAGAGGGTTTTTGATCACAACCGGTATTTTGGCAATAAATTCATTGTCTATTGTCCATTGTCCATTGCTATACCTGTTTTCTCTTCTTTCTCTTAATCCGCAATAATTTTTCAAATTCAGTCGGCAGGGGTGCGATCGCCTGTATTTCTTCTCCAGTTAGAGGATGAGTAATAGTTAAACGAAAAGCGTGTAAAGCCTGCCCCGTTAACTTAACTCCGATCGATTTTCCTGAGCAATAAAGTTCATCACCGACTAAAGGGTGTCCCATTTGGGTAGAATGGACTCGAATTTGATGAGTCCTTCCTGTTTCTAACTGAAAATGTAAAAGAGAATAATTACCTAATCTTTCCTGTACCTGCCAATGAGTAATCGCCTCTCTGCCTCCTTTTTCCACAGGTACAATGCCCATTTTTTTCCGATCACGAAGTGGCGCGCGCGCGCGATCGCTTTTATGCCTGCCAATGGGTAAATTAATCGTACCATGATCCTCTTTGGGAGAGCCATAAACCACCCCTAAATATTCTCTTTGGGCAGTTTTAACTTTAATCTGCTGTTGTAAATGATGTAATGCTTTCTCCGTTTTTGCCACCACGATCGCCCCTGTGGTATCCTTATCTAAACGATGAACAATACCGGGACGCTCAACACCACCAATCCCTTCTAAATTAGGACAATGGGCTAATAAGGCATTAACTAAAGTTCCAGAACGATGTCCGGGGGCAGGATGGACTACTAGGTTAGCAGGTTTATTGATAATGATTAGAGATTCATCTTCATAAAGAATATCAAGGGGGATATTTTCTGCAGAAATCTGAGAGGGAATTGCCGGCGGAATATTAATAGTTAATGAATCCCCTTTATGTAAGAGCTGTTTTTTTCTCTGACAAATCTGCTCATTAACTAATACTTGCTCCTCTGCAATCAACTTTTGAATCCGAGAGCGTGATAAATCGGGTAAATTCTCTGCTAACCAAAGATCAATCCTAATCTTATCAGTTTTGACGATTAAACGTTGATTTTCTCTCTTATCCACTTGAGGTGCTAGTTTTCGGTTTTTGTCTGCAACAATCAATTTTGTCTTGAACTTAAACGAGTTTTTATGTGTAAGGAGGTCAATGAGTAAAATTTAATTAGTGATATAGGCTTTATTTTTGATTAAATCATCAATAATTTTTTTTTGATGGTGATGACTGTTTGAATCATGACGAGCATCGGTGATTAACCAGTCTAAAGCCGCCGCTTTCACGTCAATAGCAGTTCCAGTTTTATCAACACAATAACGACCAAACACCAATTTATCAACTAATTTTACCCCAGTTCCTAAACGAGAATATTCAAAAATCACACTATTATCGATAGTAGCACCTTCACAAATCCAACAATTAGGACCAATCATCGTTGGACCAACTATTTTGGCTCCATCTTCAATATGAGTCATTGCCCCAATATAAACAGGACCAGTTATATCTACTTTATCCCAATTAACCGAGACATTTACCCCAGTATAAATTCCTGGTTTGACTTGTTTACCCGGAATCGAAACATTTTTGATTTCCCCTGTTAAAACCCCTCGTACTGCTTCCCAATAATCAGGTACTTTACCAATATCAACCCATTCAAAGTCCATATCTACCGCATAAAAAGGTAAATTTAATTCCACTAAATGGGGAAACAGATCACTACCAATATCATATTTTTGGTCAGGGGGAATATAGTCAATTATTTCAGGTTCAAAGATATAAATACCCGTATTAATTTTAGTGCTTAAGGCTTCTTCCACTGAGGGTTTTTCTTGGAAACTTAAAATGCGATCGTTTTCATCGGTTACCACTACTCCGTAACTAGAAACATTCTCTTTCGGAACAGATTTAGTTACTACAGTTGCGATCGCTCCTTTTTCTTTATGCTGTTTCACCACCGAGGTTAAATCTAAATCAATTAAAGCATCACCGCAGAGAACAACGAAAGTATCATCAAAAAAAGGATTAAAATCCTGAATCCTTCTTAAACCACCAGCCGAGCCTAAAGCATCACCGACTAATTCACCATCAACGATTCTACCTTCAAAAGAATAACCGATTTCAACACCAAATCGCTGCCCATCTCGAAAATAACTCTCTATTTCTTCGGCTAAGTGGCTAACATTAACCATCACTTGAGTAAAACCGTGGTTACGGAGTAACTCTAAGAGAAATTCCATCACTGGTTTCTGTAAAATGGGGATTAAAGGTTTGGGAATAGTATGAGTAATAGGGCGAACACGGGTTCCTTTCCCTGCTGCCAAAATCATTGCTTTCATGGTTTTATTCTACTAATTTACTTAAGCCGTGAATTATATTTGAAATATTGACTTCTAAATAATAACATTAAGGCTAGTATCACATATTATCATTTCTGGGGGTGTTTATACCTTTAAAATACTGTTTTGCCAGCAAAATAGATCCTTTTTTATCAAAGGTGCAAGATCTAAGAAAAATCTAAATCTAAGTTAAGCCATCAACTTCATTAAGGGTATGAAGTGCCGCCACATAATTTTTCCGATCGTGATCACGAATGTAATCAAGACCTTCTTCGCGAATCACTTCCCATGTGCCAGAAATTGAATCTGTAAACTGATACCACCAATTAACATTATTACTTAATTTCTGATTCTTATCAATATAAATGAAAGTACCTAAGTGACTATAGCCCATAACTCGCTGTGGCATACGAGGTACAATGTCATTGTGATTGTGGAAACGATAAATTCTTGACTTAGCTTCCACATTCATAATTCTAGCTACCTGGCGATCGCAACAACGGGGTTGCCCAAAAGTGTAAACACCGTTAAAAGGCCGATCTTGTTCCACTAAATCAACGGCGGCAAGGGCAGCCAAAGCACCCCCTAAACTATGTCCTGTAATCCACAAAGATTGACCATTATTGCGGTATTTTTGGATAGTTTTCTTCATATCTTGCCAAATATCCTGTAAAGCTAAGTAAAAGCCTTTATGAACTCGCCCCATGGGGATGTGATGGGAAATAGAATTGATATTATCGAGCCAATCAATAATTTCGTCAGTGCCGCGAAAAGCCGCAATAATAATTTTTTCGTGTTGAGCGACAAAACCTTGAGAACTTTTATTATTAAAGGTTTTTACTTTACCAAATCCACTATCATAGGATTTCAGAGTTTGTTTGATGAAGGGTTTATTAGGGGCTTTATTCTCGTTGGATATTTTGGCATAAGCTAACTCCGCCATTCTCGATAACCAATAAGCATTTTGACGAGAATATTTGGTGGTGGTGTGATCAAAATCAAAAATAGGTTCTTGCTTAAAACTGGCGAGGGTGAAAGGTTCAGTTCTAGTAGGTTCAACTTTATTAATTCCTAATGTTACCTCACCTGTGTTATCCTCAACATAAGTATCAAAAAATAAACAACAGACCGTCGTAGATTCCAGCACTTCTATGTTTAAAACATCATCATAACCATGAAGTGAGAGCCAAGTAGCTTCAATTTCTAGTTGAGAATTTGCTTTGAGGTTGATAAATTTTCCGTAAATCCACAAATTCAATGTGGGAATCCCCTTACTGGCATCTTGGGAAGAACTAAATGAACCTGTTTTGATCTTGAGATGATAAATACCAGGTTCAAGAGTAGTCGAAACAGACGTTTGTTCTTGAATTTGCTTAATCATTTCAGGAGAAAATTGGTAGCAGTTTTCTTTGCTGTTAACTTTTAGTTCCATAATTTGTGATTTGAAATAAAATGATTGTTTCTTAATCTTTTAATAGTAACTCAAATATATTTGACAATTAACTTTAAATAAAGCTCAAAAATTTAGGGAAAAATTAATAACCTTCCCAGAAAATAAGAGAAAATAACCATTTTCAAGGATAATTTACAATAATCTGCCCTTGAAAAGCAGACTCTTAATAACCTCTTTATTGTTCAATATATGGTTTAAGATATTACAGTGAATTTAGATATAGCGATCGCTTACCAACAGATTTTAGCGACTAACTATAGAGACCTTTTTTGAGGTTAACTTACATTACAAAAATTTTGTCAAAAAAGCTACAAAATCTGACAAAATCTCACAGCATTCTATCTCATAAAAGCTCAATCGGAAAACTGAAAAAAAAAGACCCAACAAAATCTTACAAAATCTCACAGCTAAAACTAAGTCCCATTCTTTAATATCTTAATCAAGCTAGTTCAATAGCTTATCTTGGGTTAATGAATTGTTAATTATTATCGACAGAAAAATCCTCTGAACAAGCTATGAAATTATAGAATGGGACTTAGTTTTAGCTGTGAGATTTTGTAAGATTTTGTTG
>CAJHXH010000678.1_pt1 | contig 16119 bp, 13 predicted proteins | sample 9198571 | NCBI WGS metagenome assembly CAJHXH01 (sample SAMEA7708301, study PRJEB35096) | sediment metagenome | biome: marine neritic benthic zone biome [ENVO:01000025]; feature: sediment [ENVO:00002007]; material: shallow marine sediment [ENVO:03000034] sea grass bed [ENVO_01000059] ... | reverse complement strand
TCTATGTTAGTTCGGCGGGGGTTTATTTGCCTTCTACCCAAATGCCCCACCGTGAAGATGATCCGGTTGATCCTCAAAGTCGCCACAAGGGTAAATACGAAACCGAAAAATATCTCGCCAGTGAAAAAATTCCTTTTACTTCTGTTCGCCCCACTTATATTTATGGTCCGGGGAACTATAATGATTTAGAGGCATGGTTTTTCGATCGCTTAAGTCGTAACTTACCCATTTTAATACCCGAAGCTGGATTACATTTTACCCAATTTGGTCATGTGGAAGATTTAGCGATGGCTATGAGTGCTGTACTAGGTAATCAAAAAGCCATTGGACAAATTTACAATATCTCAGGCGATCGCTATGTTACCTTTACTGGATTAGCGAAGGCTTGTGGTTCAGCAATGGGTAAAGATCCTGATACTGTAGAAATAAAATATTATGATCCAGGTAAATTTAGTTTTGGTAAACGGAAGGCTTTTCCAATTAGAGTACAACACTTTTTTGCCGATATTTCTAAAGCCATGAATGAGTTAAATTGGCAACCTAAATTTGATTTAATTTCTGGCTTAAAAGACTCTTATGAAAATGATTATTTAAAATCAGGTAGAGATAAAGCTGAAATAGATTTTAGCCTTGATCAAGAAATCTTGGCACAAATTTAGCATAGTTTTACTCATAACCATTTAAACCTTTCCAAACACAGGAATATTTGCCCCTCGAATATCTTTAGCCCCCTCTCCTGCCAAAAAGCAAATTACTTGAGCGAGGGATTCTGGGGCTACCCACTGCCAAATATTCTCACTGCCCATTGCCTCTCGATTTTTCGGAGTATCAATTATACTGGGTAAAACAGTGTTGGCAGTAATATCTAAGTCTTTTTGTTTAACTTCCTCGGCGATCGCACCCATTAGACTACTAACTCCTGCTTTAGAGGCACAATAAGCAGCTAAATGTCCTGCGGGTTGTAATATGCCTTTTGTTCCCACTGCTACCATCCGCCCGTAACCTGTTTCTTTCATTCTGCCGAGACAATATTTAGCTAACAAAAAGGTACTATTAAGATTTAAGTCAAACATTTTTTGCCAGTCAGCAAAACTATACTCATCAGTTTTACCGAAATCAAAACCACCCATTAAATGAATTAAAACATCAACTTGGGGCATTTGCTCTACTAAAGATTTGACTTGTTTTTCTATCTCTAAATCACAAGCAATAAATTGACAATTACTCTGGTATTCATTCGGTAAACGCATTTTTAATTCTGCTAAACTTTTTTCCCCATGATATGGAATAGTAATTTGTCGAGGTGAATGTTTAAGTACTTCTTGAGTTACGGCAACTCCTAAGCCACCAGTTGCACCCGTAATTAAAACAAATTTATCTTGCATAATAAAACAACTATCTTTTCTACCTTCATTTTATTTGATAATGTGGGCAATGCCCACCCTACATTTAGTAATAATACTTCAATTTTATCTGTGTAAATGGGCTTCTAAGAACCATAAGCGTTTGTCAATGGTACGAGAAATTTCTGTATATAAATCAGCAGTATCAGCATCACCTAAATTATTAGTTTTGGCGATCGCCTTTTGCAATAACTCAACCATATGATATTTTCCTCTAATCAATAATTTAATATTATCTTATCGCACTCTCCCACAAAAACGATCGCACTTCAATCCCAAACAATGATCGCACTTCCACTCTCACCAAAAAAAGATCGCCTCAAAAATAACATAATCCGTAGGTTGGGTTAAACAAAGTGCAACCCAACACATAGCATTGAGACATTACGGGGATGATGTTGGGTTTCGTGCCTCAAACCAACCTATAGGCGATCGCACTAATTCTTATCACTAAAGCTTATTTTAAAATTACGGACATTGCCGACTTAAAATTAATTTACCGTCAGCCGTTTTAAATATACCTTGTGGTTCAACAATCGGATCTCCTTTTTGCCAAGATTGATTATTATTAGTATCAGGTTGAGTAGTCGGTAAAGGTTGCACTGTACCAGTAGGATAAGGAGAAATAGAAGATTTACCCGGACTTGCAGGTAAGCCACCAGCACCGCTTGTTGCTCTTTATATTTGAGCAGAATTTCGTCAGAACTAAATTTACTCTTATCCAATCTATTTGTCGCTAACACAAATCTTCCGGCTCTTTTTTCTAATTCATTTATTTTTGTGAAATCTAATTTGAAAATAGCTGTAACTTGATAAGGTTTTTTTAATTTCTTCTCCTTCTTTTTAGATTTTTTGTTAAGTTATCAAGAGAATAATTAGAAAAATGCAATCACTTTTTAGATGCAGAGGGGAAAAAATGCGGTCGCCCTTTGGGAATTGTTATTAAGTATTAGTAATAATTTATAGGAAAAAGCGGAGGAATCTTTCTGGGTATTTTTTCCCAGCACATCCTTAACCTAAACTGGGCTATTATTAACAGTTAAATTATTAGTAATTTGCTTATTTTGCATTTCCAAATAAATTAATAAAGCATTAATATCAGCCGGATTTACACCACCAATTCGTGAGGCTTGCCCAATAGTTAAAGGTTTAACTTTAGTTAATTTTTCCCTTGCCTCCATTGATAAAGTTTCTATTTGCATATAATCGAGATTTTCTCCTAATTTTTTATTAGCATGACGGGTAATTTGTTCAATTTGAATTTGTTGTCTTTTGATATAACCAGAATATTTAATTTCAATTTCTGCCCCTTCTTTTTCAGCCTTTTTTAACTCAGGATTATGCAAATTATAGGTTTCTAAATTACGGTAATGAAAACCCGGACGACGCAACAAATCAGCTAAAGTAATTGAACCTTTAATTTTTTGTTTGGTATCCTCCGCAATTTTAATTCCTACCTCATCTCTTTCTTTAATTCTAGTTTCATACAGTCTTTCTTGTTCGGCAATAATATTAGCCTGTTTGCGTTGAAATAAATCCCAACGGCGATCGCATATTAAACCAATTTCTCTACCCAAAGGCGTTAAACGTTGATCCGCATTATCCGATCGCAAAATTAAACGATATTCCGAGCGAGAAGTTAACATTCGGTAAGGCTCACGTAAATCCTTAGTACATAAGTCATCAATTAAAGTACCAAGATAACTTTGCTCACGGGGGAAAACTATCATTTCTTGCCCTTTGACAAACCTTGCCGCATTAATACCAGCCACGATGCCCTGTGCCGCCGCTTCCTCATAACCCGTTGTGCCGTTGATTTGCCCGGCAGAGAATAAACCCTCAATTTTTTTCGTCATCAAAGTAGGATAACATTGAGTTGCAGGTAAAAAGTCATATTCGACAGCATAGGCAGGACGTAACATCACACAGTTTTCCAACCCCGGTAAAGTCTGCAACATGGATAATTGGATGTTTTCAGGTAAACCCGTAGAAAAACCTTGAATATACAATTCAGGAATATCACGCCCTTCAGGTTCAATAAAAATTTGATGACTATCTTTATCGGCAAAACGAACTATTTTATCCTCAATACTAGGGCAATAACGAGGGCCTTTAGAATCAATAAAACCACCATAAATCGGCGATAAATGTAAATTATCTTTAATTAACTTATGGGTTTCGGCAGTAGTGCGAGTAAGATGACAGTTCATTTGTTCTCTTTCAATCCAAACTTGAGGATCAAAACTAAACCAACGTACTTCATCATCTGGGGGTTGTAACTCCATTTTGCTGTAGTCTGCCGTCCGTTTATCAACCCTTGCAGGAGTACCAGTTTTTAATCTACCCGTCTCAAAACCTAAATCGTTTAAAGTTTCCGTCAATCCGATCGCCGCAAATTCCCCAGCCCTACCTGCGGACATAGATTTACCACCAATCCAAATTTTACCGCCTAAAAATGTGCCTGTAGTTAAAATTACTGCCTTGGTTTTAAAGCAAGTGCCAAAATAAGTTTGAATCCCGATAACCTCATCATTTTTTCCTAATACCAAATCCGTCACCATCCCTTCCCGTAATGACAAATTCGGCTCATTTTCCACAATATTTTTCATCACCAACCCATATTCCCGTTTATCAGTTTGCGCCCGTAATGCCCACACAGCAGGACCTCTAGAGTTATTCAATACTCTTTTTTGTAAATAAGTTCTGTCTGCCATTTTGCCGATTTCTCCCCCAAGGGCATCAACTTCATGAGTTAATTGAGATTTAGCAGGTCCTCCTACGGCAGGGTTACAAGGTTGCCAAGCAATTTTATCTAAATTAAGGGTTAACATCATGGTACGACAACCCAAACGGGCGGAGGCTAAAGCGGCTTCACAACCTGAATGTCCGCCACCAATGACAATCACATCAAATTCATCTTGAAATTCTACGGGAGTTTTAATGGTCATACTAATATTGTTATCGGAAAATGAAGTTATGGGTCTGACTTTCTCTCTATAATAGCTAAAATAACTCATTCTTTATTGATTAGCATTATAGTGCTATAATGGTTGGGGATGTTGGCTTTCGTTCCTCAACCCAACCTACGAAGCGATCGCTTTATTATATTGATTAGATTTTGTCAAGAAAATTAATCCTACTACCTTTCAAAAATAAGATGCGTTTGCCCTAATTTGCCCTGTGACAAAATTGACAAAGCAAACTTTAAAAAGTTATGATGGTAAATTGTGAGTTTTCTAAAAGTATTAGGTAAATGTCTATTAATGCTAATGAGATAATTTGCTCTATTGAGGCAGATTATCTAAAAGACGAAGAAACATTACCCGCCATCTATGTAGGCGACACAATTAAAGTCGGTGTTCGCATTAAAGAAGGTGGGAAAGAAAGGATACAGCCCTATGAAGGTACTGTAATTGCTATGCGTCATGGCGGGATTAATCAAACGATTACCGTGAGACGTATTTTCCAAGGAATAGGAGTAGAAAGAGTATTTTTGCTCCATTCTCCCCGTATCGCTGACATTAAAATCATTCGTAGAGGTAAGGTTAGACGAGCGAAACTTTATTATCTCAGGGATAGAGTTGGAAAAGCAACCCGTATTAAGCAACGCTTTGATCGTGCTATTAAGCAAAAAACTACCGCTAAAGCTAAATAATATTTTCTTTTCTCAATTTACAGATAACATCAATTGATAAGTTGATCATAATAAGTTGATCATAATAAGTTGATCATAATAAGTTGATCATAAAACGATGTTAAATACTTGACAAATTCTCACAGACCAGTTAAAGTATTAGGATATACGTCCTTAGTTCAGTGGTAGAACGTTGGTCTCCAAAACCAAATGTCAGGGGTTCAAATCCTCTAGGACGTGTTACTAACTGTAAGAAGAGAAAATTGGGGTCAAGATCACCTTATAATTGCTGTAGGAAATAAGCCTATATGTATATTTTCTTGATACCAGTATATTAAATTTATTAGCGGAGAGATTATTGTGGCAAGTAAAGAAACTGTTAAAGCAAATAAAAGCGAACCAACTAACACTCAGGATAATACTGGAAGTTCTAGCTTTGTCCAAGACACCAAACAAGAACTCGCTAAGGTGGTTTGGCCTTCTCGTCAACAACTACTGAGTGAGTCGGCCGCAGTAATGCTCATGGTGATTTTGGTAGCAACTACTGTTTATCTAATAGATAACTTATTTGGCTGGTTAGCTGGGAAGGTATTTTAATGACTTTTACCCCAGAGAATGATTCTGAACAAGTAGAACAAGAGACTAGAGCAGTCGGTAAACCACGTTGGTACGTTGTGCAAGTTGCTTCTGGATGTGAAAAAAAAGTTAAAACCGATATTGAACAAAGAAAAAATAGTTTCAATCTTGGCGATCGCATCGTAGAAGTAAAAATTCCCCAAAGTCCAACTATTAGGGTACGCAAAGATGGCAGTCGTTATCAAGCAGAGGAAAAAGTGTTTCCGGGCTATGTACTGGTAAATATGATTCTGGATGATGACGCTTGGCAAATGGTCAAAAACACGGCTAATGTAATTAACTTCGTCGGCTCTGAGAAAAAAAGACCTTATGGTAGAGGAAGAGGCCATGTTAAACCCATGCCTTTATCACCATCAGAAGTCGATCGCATCTTTAAACAAATGGAAGAAGCTGAACCAGAAGTCAAAATTGATCTCCAAGTAGGAGATAAGATTATGGTTACAAGTGGTCCATTCAAAGACTTTGCTGGAGAAGTAATCGAAATTAGTAGTGAACGTAGTAAGCTCAAAGCTCTGTTATCAATTTTTGGACGGGATACACCCGTAGAATTAGAGTTTAATCAAGTAGAAAAACAAGGATAAAAAACGACTATGGCAAAAAAAGTTGTCGGATTAATTAAATTGGCATTGCCCGCAGGTAAAGCTAATCCTGCACCCCCAGTTGGTCCTGCTTTGGGACAACACGGTGTCAATATTATGGCATTCTGTAAAGAATATAATGCCCAAACTCAAAGTCAAGCAGGGATGGTTATTCCTGTAGAAATAAGTGTTTTCGAGGATCGCAGTTTTACTTTTATTCTCAAAACTCCTCCTGCCTCAGTATTAATTAAAAAAGCGGTGGGAATTGAGAAAGGTTCAAAAGAGCCTAACCGGGATAAAGTAGCGAAAATCACCCGTGAACAATTAAAAGAGATTGCCCAAACTAAATTACCAGATCTCAATGCTAATGACATTGAAGCGGCAATAAAAATTATTGCTGGAACTGCTCGTAATATGGGCGTTACCGTAGTTGACTAAGATTCCATTAAAGTCAATCAACTAACTCAACTAACCCTAAAATAAATTATTTAACTGACTTTTAATTAGGGGAGAGGTTGCTACCTCGTTAATTCACCCAAGGAGATACATAAAGAATGAGTAAAAAAGTAAGTCGTAGATTTAAAGAAGCCTTAGCTAAAGTTGAACCAAGAGAATATGAACCTCTAGAGGCATTACAACTATTAAAAGAAACTGCTACTGCTAAATTTGATGAGAGTGCAGAAGCTCATATTCGTTTAGGAATTGATCCTAAATACACTGATCAACAATTAAGAACTACTGTTAGTTTACCTAAAGGTACAGGACAAACTGTTAGAGTTGCTGTTGTCACCAAAGGGGAAAAAGTCAAAGAAGCCAGCGATGGTGGTGCTGATATTGTTGGGGATGAAGATTTAATTAATGACATTCAAAAAGGGATGATGGATTTTGATATCTTAATTGCCACTCCCGACATGATGCCTAAATTAGCCAAATTAGGGCGTATTTTAGGTCCTAAAGGTTTAATGCCTTCTCCTAAGGGGGGTACTGTTACCACTGACTTAGGGAATGCTATTAATGAGTTTAAAGCGGGTAAACTAGAATTTAGAGCCGATCGTTCTGGTATTGTTCACGTAGCTTTCGGTAAATCGTCTTTTTCAGCCGAAGATTTATTAACCAATTTAAAAACATTAGAAGAAACTATCGAACGTAATCGTCCTTCTGGTGCTAAAGGTCGTTATTGGCGTAGCGTATTTGTATCAGCATCAATGGGACCATCCATCGAAGTGAATGTTAATAGTCTCAGAGATTTGAATTTAGCGGAAGTATAATCGCAAATTTCTTCATTAAAACTGAATACAGATAATAGAATTGGGTAAGGGGAGTTAAGTTTCTTCTGCCCAATTTTTTTGAGCATATTAAAATATTTAAGTTTTCTTTAACTGAGATCTTGCACGCAAACACAAAAAAACTAAATAGACAAATTTGAAGAAATCAATGTTAAGAAATATTGCAATTAAGCATTATTGTTGATGGAAATCTTTAAACTATGTCATAGCTTTAATTTTTAATAACCATAAAAAACATAAAAAATATGAGCGATACATTACTTGTCCCTATGTATGTGGATGCACTATGTCTAGATGAGGAACAAGATGCCCTCATGGCAATGGCAGATTATAGTTTATTACCGTATATTTACCAGGGTGATACCCATGGTTCAGGACAGGAAAATCTCAGTGAACAAATTCTCGCCCCCTTATTTAACCAAAATTTTCAGCTTAAAGCAGGAATTCATCTCCATTGGTCATTACCCGATGCCTTAACCAATGGGCAACATGATGAAAATGGAACTACTTTTCCACTTGTACCTAATCGTTGGTTAATTTTAAGACAAGGAGGCAATCAAGGAGAGAAGCAATGGATTATCGAAAGTGACTATCTCTATCCTGAGTCGGATAATCGTACTACTCCACCACCTGATGCCATTAATATTCTCATGGAACCGCCAGATTTGGCTACTGTTGATCCTAATGATGCCAGCACTTATCAATACCAGCGTCATCGCTACATGGGACGCACTTGGGAATTGGGAGAGTGGCAGTCACAAGCTGAAACAAAGGAATATGCCCCTGCATTAACTGCTATTGGTACTAAAGCAAGCATTCCCATTTTTGATGAAGTTAAAGCTACCTTCGCCGCATTTTATCCTAATTGTTACAGTGTGTTTGGCTTAGTGGATTCTGATTATGCTACTAATGCTCCTCCCTCTGGATTGCAATATGACGTAATCGGTTATTACAGCGATGAGCAACAGGATTTTTAAAAATTATTCTTAGCAGAAAATGAAGGTAAAACTAATGAAGAATTACTGGAAATATTGCAAGAAGATTTTAATTGGACTATCAATTTAGAAGAAGTAGAATCAGGATTCCCTCAACAGACGCTGTATCATTCTAGAATCACTTTTAGTGGTTCAGGTAATTCAGCAACAGATGGGGTGAACAGTTTATCTGATCCAACCATTGCTGTAGCTGATTCTAGTCCAGAAGCCCTTGCTGCTTATTTAGCACACTCTTTCAATCCTGATAACAATGAGACGGGGAAGAGTGTTCGCAAGGAAGTTGAAGACAAGATAGAAGCCTTACAACTATTAGAAAAGTTACAGTCACGTAAACTTGATGTTACTTCTAAATTTTTAGAAGGACGACATGAACTAGGGTTTGGTACTCAAAACGATGGCTATCTTTGGACTATTTTGCCCGAAGTTTCCTCACAAAGAAAATTAAGCTCAAAGAAACCTCGTCAACAGAGAATACCGGAAGATATGGCTCAAGCACTTAATGAACTCAATAAACTTCAAGAGGAATATCATCAACAGTGGCTAGATATAGAGTCCATGCGTAAGAAGTTATATAGCCAGTGGTATTACTTTATGAAAAATCAGACTGAAGATGGAGGAACTTTTTATGACAAAATCTATCAAACCATTCTTATTCCTTTACGGACGGCGATCGCCCAAGTAGGAGAATTAGAATTTACCCAAAATGGAGATGGACTCGCCACAGTAACGGCAAAAGCTTTACCCTTTGGTGTTGCGTCTAAGTTAGATGATAAATATAGTGACAAATATTTTAGTTCTTATATTAATGCCATTCAATCTGCGGCTGAAGGAAATTTTAGCAACTGGGTATGGATAACGGGTGAATTTGCTAACTGTGGGGTTACATTATCTGACGCTCCAACTGTTACAAGTATTACTGACGGTGAAGCTTGGCAAATAGAGGATCAAGGACAAACTTATGACGTTAAGGTGGAAGGGGGTATCTTTAACATTTATATTCCCCCTAGTGATTATCAAACTGCGGTTAAAATCACTAATGTTATTCATCACTTAAGTGAAGCGATCGCCACTAACAACGAGCAAAAACTAGCTACTAAGTATAATCTCAGACCATTTACCCGTCAAAATTACTGGCGTGCTAATGAACCTGCTATTTTATTAACAGGAGACGCAGCCAAAGTCCCTATTCGCTTTCGAGAGGATGGAGAGTTAAATGAAGATAATTATTTGGAATGTCAACCTTTAGATTTTGATGTCAGCACAATTATTGATAATTTAGCGCAACTTGAGGAGCAAATTGATAGTCTCCAACCTCAAGGGGATGAAGAATCAATTAACTTTATCAGTTGGAATGAGCAACCTTGGAATCCTTTTGCCTTTCATTGGTCAGTACTATTCTATCCTTGTCGTGACATGGTAAGTGGAGAAGTGCAAGATTATCAACCTAATCAAATTCTTGACAACTATAGTTTAAAACCTAATGCTATAGACTTACAACTCAAAGAAGGAAAAGAAGACAGTTTTGTTGAAAATGCCAATACTTATACTGGTTTTAGTCTGTTAAGCCCTTCCGTAGGTAGTGATTTGAGTGAACGAATCATCTATTATCTCAACGAAGAATTACTCACTAACTATTATTTTGCTAATAGTATTCCAGAAGAAGATAAAACCGAGAATTACTTGACTGAGAATTTTCAGGCAGTTAGGGATTGGTATTATGCAGAAACTGATGTACCAAACAAGACTGAAGAAGAGCAAGTTCAAGATCCCATATTTGTGTCCTTATGGGCTTATGAACAAATGGAAACCTTAGAATGTATGGCTCAGTGCATAGGTGGTTTTAATGATACTCTTTTGTTATCTCAACCAACCCTACAACTGGAAGTGGATGATCCTCTCACGAATAATGCTGGGGCATACATTATCCATGAAGAAGTGCGTTGGACTTTGGGTGATAGTTTACAATATAAATTCCTCGCTGGAGATATTTTTAATCCCATCCGTAGTGGGGCAATGTCTATTAACAGACTGTGGCTAGTTGATAGTTTTGGACAACACAAAGAAGTTATTGAACCACATTCAGTAACCACAACGGTTGTCAACACTTATCGCATGGATCCTTTGGATACTGGTGCTAACAATAAGGTTTTATTATCTCCCCGTTTAGCACAACCTGCTCGTCTAAATTTCCACTGGTTAGCGGCGGATGCACTTCAAGAAGTAGAAATGACTAAAGCACCAGCGAGGACTCCTGTTTGTGGTTGGATTCTTCCTAATAATCTTGATAGTAACTTGGCAATTTACGATGATCAAGGTTTGAGTTTAGGTTCAATTGATGTGGATGGAAAATGGCGTGATGCACCGGGAGTAACTATCCCTCGTGATGAGAGTAACAATGATCGTCCTCTGTTGGCTAATCATCATTTGCAGAAGCTGGTTCACTATCTTTTAGAACAAAGGGAGGAATTTCAACAACAGTTTCTTTCTACTTTAGATAATTCCTTAGCAACAATAGATCCTGAAAGTTTTGCTGAACATACAAGTTTAGCTTTGTTGGTAGGGCGGCCTGTTGCTGTGGTAAGGGCAACTTTTAGCTTAGAAGTTAAGGGTTTACCTGCTTGGGATCCGACAATTAAAATTGAAAGTATAACTCAATCACCAGCTACTTATGGGTTTACAGAGGTTAAAATCCCCATCCGTTTAGGAGATTATCAACAACTCAATGACGGATTAGTGGGCTATTGGCGAGAAAACCCTGTCGGTGATGAGGGTGATTATGAATATGAGGACAATATGTTTTATGCACCCCAAAGTCGTCTCATTAATCATCCTCTCATTCAAACTGAAAAGGAACGGTTAGTGTATTTTGAGCAAACGGTAGATGCACCTCCTCAAGGGGTGACAATGTTAATTGATCCCAGGGGCGTAGTTCATGCTACTTCTGGACTTTTACCTAATCAGGAATTATCCTTACCGGCGGAAAATTATAATAATGCTTTACAGGCGATCGAGGTTAATTTCCTTTCCACGCCTGTTTTATCTGATCTCAGGGACAAGTCTCTTTCTAATAATGATGAATTAGGCGACTTGAATCGAATTGCTATTCCTTTACCTGAAGAACCTGGTTATACTTGGTCTTGGTTGACTTTAGAGAACCAAGAATGGTCAGGAAAAGAAAAGATTAAACCTGTTAACTTCAAAGCCACTTTTTCTAAATCACAAGAGGCTTCTGAAGGTTGGTTACAACTAAATCAAATTTATGACCAAGAAGATTCTTAAGTTTTAGTGATCCCACCTAACCCCAAGGTTAAGCCCCCCTGCCCCCAAATTTGGGGGAGCAAAATTTCTGAAAGTCCCCCAGTATTGGGGGATTTAGGGGGCGAATCTTAAAAAAGGGGCGATTTAGGGGGCGAACCCTTAAAAAGGGGGGAATTGGACAGAGGAGCTACTAGTTTATGGCATAAATCAACTAATTAACAAACAATTTATTTGAAATTTGAAAAATGACTATCCCTAATATTGATGTCGATATCGTAGCCAGTCTTTCAACAATGGAAGACTTTATTAACTTAATTATCACTGAATTTGGTATCCCGGCAGATGATGTAAATTTAACTGCTATTGATATCTTTGAACTTACAGAGGCTACTGTAGAAATTGACGACACTAACGGTATTTATAATTTCACAGTAGAAGTTACCATTGATATTAATCAAGATGATGAGGGAGATGCTACTAAAGAATTAATTGGCAGTCTTAGGATTAACATGACATACGAAAGTATTGATGAATACAATGGCGAATATGGTGGCATTCTATCTATTCCCCTCTCAGATGGGACTAATATGATCTTTGATTTATATTATCAAACAAAAGCAAACTTATCGTCGGGTAATGATACTAAATTAGTAATTGGACAGCTCAATATTCAAGAACAACAAGATATAGGAAATGTTAATTTAGCTAGTTTAGTTGGAGAAATTTGTCCAAGTTTAGGACCATTATTCCCTGAAGAACTTGTAGAAGCATTTAATCTTCAGGAAAATGTTATTTTTGGCATTTATAGCACGCCACTAAGTGCTACCAGAAATAAAAATAAAATGCTGTTTAGCATTGGCTTTAATGCCAATATTGAGTTTGGTCAAATTCCTTTAGTTGGAGACTTCTTACCTGAAGAGATATACTCGAGTCAGTTTGCTTTTGAATTTTTAGTGTCATTCCAAAGATATACCCAACAAGAACTAAGAATTTTGAATGATTTACTAGAAGAATTAAATACTCCGTTAAAAATCAAACCTCCCTCCACCACTATTAACGAACTGGATAGGGGAGCAAGTCTTATTGCTTATTTTGATATTGCGGGTTATATGAAATCATGGTTATTAAATTTAAAACGTACTAGTAGTAGTGGTAGTGCCAATATAGGTGGTAGTGGGGCTGGTAGTCGCAGTGCCAACACAATAGTACAAATGGAAAATTCCCAATTGGTTACTTCTTCCAGAACCACTACAAATATCACGGATACTTCGGATACCTCAAGTGATGACAATCTCATTACCTTAGCTGATAATGGTGTATGGTTAGAGATTCAGAAATCCTTCGGACCAATTCGTTTTGAAAAAGTGGGGCTAGTATATAAACAAGGACAAATACACCTCACCCCTCAGTTTATAATTCAAAATTGTTCCTTGTTGCTTTCTATAAATGCTCTTTCTATTAGTTCTCCTTTAACTAGCTTTGATCTTGAGTTTAATCTCGATGGTTTTGGCTTACAAGTAATTTGCAAAGGATTAGAAATTTCAGGAACATTCCTAGCTAAGGAAGGGGACAATTATGATGAATATTTAGGCACGGCGACAGTAGGATTTACCAGTGGGAAAAAAGGTAAATCTGCTTTATCTCTCTCTGCTATTGGTGGTTTTACTGATTATAACGATAGTGGAAAGTTTGCTCTGTTTATCTATTTAGCAGCTGATTTCCCTCTTGGTGGACCGCCTTTCTTCTTTGTTACTGGTATTTCTGGAGGATTAGGCTATAACTATGATTTAATTGTACCTCCATTAGAAGAAGTAGAAGAATTTCCTTTTGTGTCTCAAGCAATGGGCGGAGTAGATCCCATTGATCCCAGTCAAACTGAGGAGATCGTTACCGGACAATTAGAGCTTATAGACAAATATATAACCCCTCAGATAGGCACTGGCTGGGGTGCTGTAGGTCTTGATTTTACCTGTTTCAAAATTATTGATTGCTTTGGTTTAGTGACTTTTGCTATTAGTCACAATGATTTTGAACTCTGTTTAATTGGGATTGGACTTTTACAACTTCCTACTACTGTAGGTCGCCATGAACCTATTGCTCAAGCAGAAGTAGCTTTAGAAGCACGATTTGCTCCTATGGACGGAGAGTTAATGGTTCGTGGACAACTTACCCCTAATTCTTATATCTTTAGCCGCAATTGCGTTTTAACAGGAGGCTTTGCTTATGGTTTATGGTTTAGTGGTGAGCGTGCTGGTGATTTTATCTTTAGCCAAGGAGGTTACCATCCCCGATTCCACCGTCCTGATCACTATCCTGATGTGCCACATATTGGTATGACTTGGCAAATTGACAACCACGCTTATACTACTGCTCAGATTTATTATGCTCTCTGTGGTCATGGCATAATGGCAGGAGGACTCTTCGCTATTGCCTATAAAGCTGGTTCAGTGTGGGCTAGTTTTGATGCAGGGGCTGATTTTTTGCTTGGTTGGGCACCTTATCATTATGATGTTGATCTTCACGCCAATGTTCGTGCCGGAATGGGGAATGTCAGCGTTGGTTTAGGGGTAGGCATTCATTTTTGGGGTCCTAATTTTGGTTGTAAGTTTACGATCAGAATTATCGTCAAAATTACGATTGAAATTGGCGATCAAAGTTCTATTTATCCTCTTCCTATTTCTTGGGGTGAATTTGAGGAAACATTCTTACCAAACCAGAATGATGTTTGCAGTATCACGGCCATTGATGGTTTATGGAAACAAATTGTGGTAGGGGACGAAGAAATTTGGGTGATTAATCCTAAATCCCTTGAATTCTCAACTGATAGCTTAGTTCCCTCAAAACAAGTTTTTGCAGGCGATGAGGAAAAATTCTTTGAGACTAATACCGCATTTGGTATTAATTCTATGGGTATCATGGACAATCATTTAAATACTACCCATAAAGTCACTATTGTTAAAGATCTAGACGGAGATAATGAGGAAAATGTTGAATACAAATTTACCTTTGAAGCCATTCCTAAACTAGCCTCAACCGCTACTTGGGGAATACCCCATATGTCTGGTGGTCACATAAAACCCCCAGAAGTTAATGCCGAGCAATTTATTGAAAATGTCTTCTATGGTTATCGTATTACTCCAGCTGAACCTCCTACACCAGGTCAAACCCATGAAATTGGGGTTGAACATTTACAATATGACACTGTACTTATTGATGATTCTTATATTTGGGAGACTTTAGTTCCCTTTGTACCTAATTCTGCTTATAATGATGAGGAAAAACTTGAATGTATTGAGGAAACTTTAGAAACTAATTCTCAACGGGATAGCATTTTGCAATCTTTAGGATATGATTTAAGTGAGGTGGATATTGATGACACTGAGGCGATCGCCGATGGTTTTGTATTTGCCCCTCTTGTTAAATAACTGGACTCACCAAAAGTCGGGATTTTAGTTGCTTATTATCTTTTTAATTAGATTTATCTAAATCCCCGATTTTTCAAGCCCTATAGATGATAAGTTAGGCATAAAACGTGACTGCTTGATTATTTCCAAATTCTGAATTCTGAATTCTGAATTCTAAATTCTTTTCCCCCTTGCCTGTGAGGTTGTTTGTTTTAAACATTGCACAGGCAGGAATACAAAAAAAGCTCAAAAGCAAATAGGTAATATACCTATTTACACAAACAACAGAAATTACGCATAAGATTCGCAAATACATTAGATGTAGGGGCTTGGTCCCCAAGCCCACCCTAGATATAGCGTAAATGCGTAAGTTCAAAATAAATCACAATTAATATCAAAGGAGTAAACCTAAATGGCAGAGAAAGAAATGCCTTTTCGCTTTCGCTGGTGTTATGAACCAGAAGATGAAGATGAAGACGAACTATGTAATGTTTTACTATTGGGAACAACCGAGGCTGTTACCCCTCTTCATATCGACATCACCAATAATCTGACAGATAAAACAATCTCTATTAATCCTCTTGATGGCATAACTGAGGCTAATTCAACTAATTATCACTTTAAATTGGCTTTTAACCCCGGTATCTTAGTTAGTCCGGAAAATATTAGTCTTGGCAGTGAAAATTGGTCAATTAGTTCTTTTCGTGATGCTATGGCTGATAATGTTTATCTGCTCTGGACAGGCGATGAAAACATCACCCTTTCATCTAATGAAGCTATAGAAGTTATTTTAACGGGTGTAGCGGCTCAAACATTGGTGACGAGGACAGCCACCACTAATGTCACCATTAGTTGGAAATTAGAAAAGGAAGGGGTTGAAATTATCGAGATCACTAAAAGCTTCATGGCGGGGAAACGGAACTAG
>CAJHXH010000432.1_pt1 | contig 16247 bp, 15 predicted proteins | sample 9198571 | NCBI WGS metagenome assembly CAJHXH01 (sample SAMEA7708301, study PRJEB35096) | sediment metagenome | biome: marine neritic benthic zone biome [ENVO:01000025]; feature: sediment [ENVO:00002007]; material: shallow marine sediment [ENVO:03000034] sea grass bed [ENVO_01000059] ... | reverse complement strand
TGCTTTTTTTAGCTTTAAAACTATTAATGCTTCGTCTTTCTTCTTTTATTTCCTTCTGCTGAGTGCCTTATCCCCTTGGGGGGATTATAGGGGGGTTGCCTTCTGCCTTAACTTCACCGAGGTTTAATGGCGTAGGTGCAAGATCTGAGTTAGACCTCTTGCACAAAAAACCTAGAATAAATTATGGTCAATTAACTCTAAAATAATTTTAGTTAAATTTATCCCACAGGCTTTAACTCTGTTTGCTTAGAAATAGGGCAGGAAATCGGATGAGTTAAACTAAACTATTAGCCTCAGCATTATCAGCCCATAAAAAACCCCAATCTTCAATATATTTCAATTAAGAAACTTATGCAGTTTGTTTTTCTGGTTGAGAAAGAAAAATAGGAGTAGCAGATGTAATTGTTATTCCTAAAACCGAACAAACATCCCATAATAAAGATAGGTTTGCTGTTTCATATTCCCTTTCTTCTAATTTTTTTAGTTGTGCAACATCCATACCTAAATAATCAGCTAATTCTGATTGGGTAATATGAGAGGCAATACGGGCTTTAATTAATATTTTGGGTAATTCTTGTAAATTAACGAGAGGAAAAACTAGAGGTGTATTTTCCTGTTGATTAACTAAATTTTCGTATTCTTTTATTTGTGCTGTAAAATCGTCAATTAAACTGTTTAATGCTTGACTATTAAGTTGCTCAAATTCACTATATTTTTCTTGATTTTTAGAAAAATTTATTTGAGAAAAAGCTCGTTTAAATTCCGCTAATTTTTGTTGAGTAAATTGATATTGTTGTTCATTTAAAATCATGATTGCCACTCCCTTAAATCAATTGCAATTATGCCTTTTCTATTTTGATTAATATCTATCTGAAATAAATCAACTGCGGTGTTTCCTTCTTCATTGATGATTAATTCTGAGGGAAATAATTCGCCATGATACTTTGTTTTTTGTGCCATTCTTCTATCGGAAAAATCTAATAATTCAGGTGCATTAATTCTTAAATAATTAAAATCAACACTTTCAGAATCCCAACAAGCATCAAAGTCATTGGGGTTTAGTTTATCAGTTACAAAACTGCCATTTATATAAATAGTTCGACATCCAGCATTTTTTAAATTAGTCATAACTTTTGTTAAGCCATTAATTAATCTTCTGCGTCTTGGTGTAGTTTCAAAACGATTAATAAACTCATCCCAACTACAGTAATGAATGCCCGGTGGTAAATTTCCCCAAGAATCAAACGCAGGAATTGTCATTTGATTTGAATGAGCTAAAGTTTATATAATATTTTACTAACTTTTCTAAATTATCCGCCCATAATGCCCGCCAATGCATCGGTGCAAACACAGTTCTGAGTGCGATCGCCACCTTTTGGTAAACTAAAATCTGACTAAACTTTTTTTAGAGGTGTCATTAACTTAATAAAACTTAAAGTAAACATGAGTGCGATGGTGACAAACAAGTAGTAATCTGTTATTTGATGGTTATATTAAGGAAAATAACTTATGGCAATTGCAAGAGGTTCTAAAGTTAGAGTTTTACGTCCGGAATCCTACTGGTACAAAGATGTAGGTACAGTTGCTAGTGTGGACAAAAGCGGTATTCTTTACCCTGTAATCGTTCGCTTTGACAAAGTTAACTATACCGGTTTTAGTGGTAGTGCTAGCGGTGTTAACACTAACAATTTTGCTGAAAATGAATTAGAAGTTGTCGCACCTCCTGCGAAAAAATAACTAATTCTCCTTCAGTACATAGTTACAAAGGCTTAATTTATGCCTGAATTACCAGAAGTAGAAACAGTCTGCCGAGGTCTCAATCAAGTGACCTCCAGACTAACTATTATATCCGCTAAGATATTATTACCCCGCACTTTGGCTTATCCTGATTCTCCCTCTACTTTTGAACAGGGTATCAAGTCCGAAACAATTATTAATTGGCACAGACGAGGAAAATATTTATTAGCAAAATTATCTCACAGTTGGTTAGGGGTACATTTACGCATGACGGGGCAATTACTTTGGTTAAGTCAAGATACGCCCTTACAGAAACATACCCGTGTACGTTTATTTTTTCCTGATAATCAAGAATTACGTTTTGTTGATACGAGAACTTTTGGTAAATTTTGGTGGTTTTGTGATAAACTTCCCCCAGAAACTATTATTACTGGGTTACAAAAATTAGGTCCTGAGCCATTTTCGGCTGAGTTTTCCGATGATTATTTAATGGCTAAATTAGCTAAAAGTCAGCGTCAGATCAAAACTATTTTATTAGATCAAGGTTTAGTGGCAGGGATAGGTAATATTTATGCTGATGAGGCTTTGTTTAAAAGTCAAATTCGCCCTGATGCGATCGCCTGTAAGTTAACTCAAACTCAAGTCAAAGGTTTACGATTGGCAATTATTGAAGTGTTAGAAACCGCTATTGCTTTAGGAGGTACAACTTTTAGTGATTTTTTGCAGATAACAGGGGTTAACGGGAATTATGGCGGTGAAGCATGGGTTTATGGAAGAAAAGATCAACCTTGTCGAATTTGTGGCACGGCGATCGCCAAAATTAAGTTAGGAGGTAGATCTAGTCATTTTTGCCCTCAATGCCAATTGAACTTTAACTAAGCATTAAGACCTCTACTCTACATAGTAGATATAGCTTTTTTCCGTTTTTCTACTCATGTGTTTAAGTCGAATTGTTTGACTTATCCTAAAATAAAAATAAGGAGTAAACATGGTTTCATTATTTCAACAGTTGAGGGTTTGAATATGGGTGAATACTACAAATTTATAAATAATACACGAAAGGAAGAATCTCGAATTCCGTTACCTTTCAATTTTGGCCTGTCTCATGGAAAATCACTGGAAAGGTATGATTCTGAAGAAGTGGATGCCATGTTTCGTTTTGTAATCAAACACAATGATGGCTGGACCGAAGAAGATGATTTGGTAGCTGTGGGTGATTATGCAACAGTCATCAAATATAAGGACATAAAGAGGGCTAGTAAATTTCGGTGGGAAGAATATAAACCTGAGAAAATTCCCCCTAGAAAGTTAGAGAATCTTCAGGAAATAGAAGGCAACAAATAAGAGGTACATGAAAACTGGGAAAAAAGGGTCAATCGAACTATGAACTATGAACTACGAACTACCCACGCAGTCACGTCTGTCCTGACTTCGGTGTGGATCTAGGCTTGAAATAAGGAATTATTTTTCTTTTTTTTCACACCTGTTGCGAGTGGGCACAAAATCCCTATTTTCTTTTGTCAGAAGGATCTGACGAATCCTCTCCAGCCAATTCACGTATTGAATCTTGCCCTAATTATTCTAGTGCAGGTGGGTGAAAATAATTAACCAGTAAAAATTTGGCAAAAACAAGTAATATCAAGGTTTTTTCATTCTGCATTCTGCAACTCGCAAATTCTGCATTCCTGCACTAGTGCCTGACGTAGTTGTTCTATTGCTCCTTGATTGATTTTTTGTGCACTCACAGAGGAGACTAGGGACTCCAGATATCGAAATGTCACGCACATTTTTCCAGCTATTGTGACAATTGCCACAATCATGGGTCCATGCCTGAACCCCGTGACTGTAAAATAAAGTTTCTCTAATTCTAATCTCCCCCGATGGACTGGTATCTCTAAGCGCCCCAGATTTGTGATTGCGATATCTGAATAAACCAGATTCTTTCCGTACTGACGCACCGCAATTTTGTCGGGTTTGGTAGATAAAAACGATTTGGCTTTTGGGACACCTTCGTATATTTTTTTATTCACTACTGCTTGGTTAATCTGATGCTTCACCTCACGGGCTAAATTCCAGAATTGAGTCTGTTGATTTAACGAGTGAGAAGTTCTTATTCCGGCAACATATTCTCCAAAATTTTCGCCCACAGGAATTTTAAGATAGTTACGAAGACTAAAGGGAGAGAGACACTTAAGAATAGTTTCCTCTGATGAACCCATTTCCGTAGCGAGAGACAATAGGAAAGAGGCACACAAAGCCCCATGAACAGTTGTTTGCTCTTGCCGACAACGAGTAATTAGTCTTTCCGTCTCCCTTGGAGAAAAGTCCCAGTAAAGTAAGTGAAGATTGGACTGTGTTGCTTCGTCCTCTAACTTGCTATCCTCGTCAACTTCAACCTTCCAATCAAAATCAATAACATCCTTTTCTTCTCCAGTGGTAACAGACGGCAACAGTTGATCTATGGGAGGAATTTCTGGCAATGGCTCTCGATAACTTCCAGGTTCGGTTATCTCACACCAAATATCTCGCATCAGGTAAGCCCCAGATAACCCGTCTCCTATATGGTGGTAAGTCAAAATCAGATCGGAAACATCAGGTGAGTGCAATAAGACTAAACGTGCTAATGGTTCTTCACTCCATGAGAAAGGACGTAGCAATTCTGCGCACATCTCTTGACACCAATGTTGCTCATCAAGGCGTTCAATCACCTGTACGGGAATCGGCGGTACTTTCTCCGACACCAATCTTGGCTGGTTATGCTGATCAATGACAATTCTTGCACCCAGTAATGGATGGCGACGCTGTACCCAACCTATTGCTTCAGTGATCTGATTAACATTTAATTCTCCTCTAATTCTGGCACACAATGACACATTGATTGGTCGATCGCAACCTAGCAACCACATTAAATGTTCTGAAGGTGTTAGTAAACGGTTCATCAAAAACCTCACACGCAAAATTGGACACTATTCTATTTTAGGATTTTGTGTAATAAACGGACAAAGTTTACACTTTATTTCCGATTAGTAGCCCCAGAATCCAAAAGTAGCATTACCTTGTACTAACTCATAGGTGAAAGTATTGTCAAGATCAGGATCAACAGTACAGCAATTCTCATTTTGGAAAAATCTCTGACATAATTTTTTAGGCTACAAGAAAAAATGGGCAAATTCGTTTCAATATGATGTGTTGCTTATAGTTTAATCATCTGACAGCGTAAAAAAGTATTGACAAAAGAAAATAGGAATATGAGCATCGCTCATCGACTTGTGAAAAAAGAAAAATAATTCCTCCCGCTCGAGTATTGGGATTTCAGGGGTGAGTGAGATATTAAATCTGCTTAATGTAGGTTGGGTTGAGGCACGAAACCCAACGAAACCCAATTGGTAGGGCTGGGTTTGGTTTCCAAACCCCTACATTTTGTGTCTTTTGTTTCTAGATGGGTAACTACTATATATAACTTTCCATAAAAGCAGAAATTGCATCACCAGTGGTGCGAATGGCAGTAGAATCTTCAGGAATCAGATTATCCGCTAATTGTTGGGTTAAGTTATTCCGTAAAAATTCTGGTAAATTGCGAATATTAAAGTATCCGTAAGCTAATAAACCATCAATGGCGGCGGAAATTTCACCGTCTCCGTCAATATCCATCAGAATCATATTTTCTTCTAGATAGGAGGCGATCGCATTTCCTGTTTTTCTGGTGGCACCGCTATCAGGATTAATCAAATTATCGGCTAACTGTTGAGTAAGATTATCCCGCAAGAATTCTGGTAAATTACGAATATTGAGGTAGCCATAGAATAATAAGCCATCTACGGCCGCTAAATATTGCCCATCCCCATCAATATCCAAACTAGCTTCAATTTCTGCTACATCTTCCACATTAATAGTCAGACTTTCTTCATAAGATAATCCCCCTTGATCCGTAGTTCTGACACGGACATTGTAACTATTTTCAGTTTCATAATCAAAAACAGCGTTGGTTTTTAGTTGATTATTGTCGATCGCAAATAAGTCGTTATCATTGCTACCATTACCTTCCACTAACTCATAAGTAAAAGTATTGTCGGCATCTGGATCAATAGTACTTAAATTACCGACAATTGTACCAATGTCCGAATTTTCCGCCACAGTATTGTTAGAAAGATTAATATCAGTGGGGGCAAGATTAGTAGTAATCGCTTCATCGGTGACTGCAATAGTAAAGATTTTAGTATCGGATAATCCTCCTTGATCGGTGGTTTGGACTCGAATACTATAATAAGGGTTGAATCCGTATTCAAAAACTTGTCTAGTTTTAAGTTGATTATTTTGGATCGTAAAGCGATCGTTATCGGTATCTCCTACCCCCTCTACCAAAGTATAAGTAAAAGTATCACCCACATTAGGATCATTAGTATTAAAGTTACCAATAACTGTACCGACAGGTTGATCTTGAGCCACAATATTATTACCTAAAGTGATGTCAACAGGGGCAGTATTAATAACTAAGTTATTATTAGTCTTTTCCACCGCACCAATATCAACCACTCCACCAACAATTCTTGCACCGCCTCGTTGATCAAAAGGTAAAGTTTCGTTAGTGTTACCGTCTCCATCTAAGTCTTGGGTATCTGGTGGAATTAAGTTATTATTACCTCCATTGATGGCAGGGCTACCATTTAATAAGTCATGGGTAGGAAGATTATTACCACCATTATTTTGCAATACCCCTAATAACGGGTTATTAGTAACAATATCAGTTCCAGTGCCTAATGTTCCTTGAACACCTGCTAAACTACCAAGTAAATTATTATTATTGCCGACACTATCACCACCAGATATATCAGGGTGAATATTACCCGTGCCAGCATTATTAGGGCTATCAAAGTTACCAGCTATAATAGTATTTTTAGCTTCAACATATCCTACAGCTTGCCCATCAATTCCACCTCCTTCTTCATTAAAAATTGCTCCACCATCACCGAATCCTTCATTATCTAAATCGGCAGTATTATTAGTTAAAGTGCTATTCTCAAGATATACTTTACCCAATGCCCCATTATAAATTACTCCACCAGAAGATGTACTGGTATTACTGCTAAGAGTTGAGTTACGCAAAAAGATATTGCTATAAACATTAAAGATAATTGTTTCGTCTTCAGTTATGATTGAATCGATAAATCCATTATTAAAAATTCCCCCAGCAAAATTTGCCTTATTTTCACTAATGGTAGTATTTAAGATCACGCCATAGTCTTCCTCCTTTGCTGCCCCCAACACTAAATACAAACCACCTGCTGTCTCGGCTTCATTATTACTAATTAAAGAATTGGTAATAGTAAGAGGATTTCTAGTAACCGCTACCACGCCACCACCTAATTCAGTCGCTTTATTATCACTAATTACAGAGTCATTAATGGTCAAGATAGATTTATCATTATAAATACCTGCACCATTTTTAGCCTCATTATTTCTGACAATACTATTATTCAGTTCTAATGTTCTACCAAAGACACTTGCTGATATGCCTCCGCTAGAAACTCCTCCTCCTTTTTCAGTGGCTGAATTATTTTGGACGATACTATCATTGAGGATGACTATACCATTTTCACTGTTAATTCCGCCCCCATCACCAGTTACATGATGATTTTGAATGATACTGTTGCTAATCTCAACTGTACCTTCATCATTGTAAAGTCCACTAAAAGTATTACCATCAATTAAGGTTTGGAAAATATAAAGATTAGGAACATCACTTAAAATGCTACCAAAATTAGTTATTCCAGTACCCTGATTATTTTGGATGGTATTGTTAATTACTTCCGCTACACCATTACTATTAACAATTCCTTGATTTGTATTTTCACTAACAATACTGTCTCGAATCTTCAATGTTGAATATGAATTTCTGATACCTGTATCGTTGTTATTACTCAAAGTGCTGTTAACAATATTAGCGGAAATTGCATCAACATTTCCTAATATAGATCCAAAATTAAATAAACCGTGATAACTATTATTGCTAATAAGACTATCAGTAATATTTACTTCTCCCTGATTGCGAATACCATTGCCGATACTATTAGTAATTTGGCTATTTTGGCTGATATTTAATACTCCAGTATTGTCAACAGCACCGTTAATGCTGATAGTACTTTCACTGTTTACCATCTGATTACCGGTAACAGAAATATTAACTAAATTCATTGTGCCACGATTGCTAATCCCAGCACCTCCAAATTGAGCTTTATTATCTTCAATAATGCTGTCAACAATGGTGAAAATCCCTTCATCATTATTATAGATTGCACCACCATAAAACTCAGCCTCATTATTACTCATAGTGGTGTTAGTAATAGTAACTGTGCCATTACTGTTATATACAGCACCAGCCGTAAATCCTGCGGTATTAAAGGTAATCTCACTATTATGAATCTCCAAATCCCCCTCATTAGAGATTGTGCCATCATCTCCAATACCAGATGTGTTGTTAGTAAATAAGCTATTATCAATTATGGTTGTGCCGAAATTGGCGATCGTTGCCGCATCTGCAAAACTCCCAATCGTGGCACTACTATTATTCTTAAATTCACTATTTTTGACAGAGAGAAAACCACCATCTTCTACCTGAATCGCACCATCTTTACCTTCTGTAATAGTTATATTATCCAAAGTTAAACTGCCTTGGTCAAATACCTGAAACATTCTAAATTCTCTAAATGTTCCATTAATTATACCTGCACCATTAATGACGGCTTTTTCTCCTCCTACTCCTCGAATAGTGATATTAGCCCCTACGGTAATATCTAAATCATTCTCTGCCTCTGTTTCATCATCCAATATTGAGCCACCAGTAATAGTTAAATTATAAGTCTGTCCTCCTTGCAATTCAATAATATAATCCTGATTTGGATTGGCGTTAGCTATCATAATAGCTTCCCTTAAAGATAAACCATTACTGGTACTGCCATCATTTTGATCTGTGGTAACGTTAACGATTAAAGTAGTAGTCATAGTAATAATTGCTGATTAAATTTAAAGGTTGATGACTATACTAATGAACAGGAGTTGGTTTTGTCTGTGAGAAAATGTGAGATTATCTTGACAAAATGTGAGATTATGTGCGAAAATTTCATTAAATGTCAGAATATGTTGAAAAAAAAGTAAGATTATGTGATGTGTTGCTTATAGTTTAATCATCTGACAAAAAAAATAGAGGATACGAAGCACCGCCTTTTTAAAGGTGAAACTCTGGAAAAATAATTCCTTATTCCAAGCCCAAGACGTGGTTTGAATGTAGAATGTAGAATGTAGAATGTAGAAAAAAGAAGAAAAACAAGGTATAGAACTTAATGTGGGACAGTCTGATTGAGACAAGGTATTAGGTAGGGTGAAAGAAATTTTAGTTGGGATTACAAATAGTTGGGTTTTTGAGTAAGGAGTAATGTAGGGGCGATCGGGTAGGGGCATAATATATTATGCCCTTACCCCTTACTGAGCAATGAGTTTTGGAAATGGGCAACAGTAGATTAAAGACTAGAACCTCGATTTCAGATTCAGATCGAGTTATAATTTGTTTGAAGAAAATTTCTAAACATCAAATTCTTGTATTCATTTGTTTCAACTATGACAATTACCTTAAAAGTGCCTAGCATTGCTTGTGAAGTTTGTGCCGAAACTATTACTAAAGCAATTAAAAATAATGAACCTTCCGCTCAAATTAACGTTAATGTGGCGGATAAAATTGTAACAGTAGAAACTCAAGCCCCAGCAACTCAAATTAAAAATGCTATTATTTCTGCAGGGCATACTATTGATGAATGAGACATAAAGATTGATGAAACACCAACAACTGTGGTTAAGTACCGGAATTAGTTTTTTATCTGTAGTTACCCCCGTTTGGGGATTAAATCAATCTTTGTCTGAAGCAGGGGTTGATGCTATTCGTTTGCACCAAGAGCCATATAATCTACAAGGACGTAAAATTAGTATTGGGCAGGTAGAAATTGGCAGACCAAAAAAATTTGCTCTGGATAAAATTAAACCTCTCCATAAAAAATTACCCTTAGCCCGTCTCTTTTTCCGCAATCAAAATGCTGAACCTGATACCCATATTGATAATCATGCCATGATGGTGGCAGGGGTAATGGTTACTAATCAGAAAAAACTGCATGGTATTGCCCCTCAAGCCAATCTCTACTCAGCCGCAGTTGGTTCGTTAAAAAATGCAGGGCAACCTGAAGAATGTCTGACAATGCAAAATATTGCTCTACAAAATGGTGGTGATGTCAGGGCGATTAATTTTAGTTTTGGGGAGTCTTTAGAAAGAGATGAACGAGAAAATCCCCAGCTTGATGGTAATGCTTTGTTAACCCAATGTTTAGATTGGTCTGCGAGAGTTCATAATGTAGTGTATGTGGTTGCTGGCAATCAAGGCAAAGGTGGTATTCCCATTCCTACTGATAATTATAATGGAATGACGATCGCTTTTAGTCGTCAACAAGATGGTATTTTTCGCAAAGTAGATTTTGCTAATCTCAGTGTTTTACCCATTGGCATCAGTAAAAGTTTGATTCGACAAGAAATTAATATCGGTGCAAGACGTGGTATTTCTTTGCTTGCCCCTGGTGATAAGATTAAAGTCTATAATTTGGATGGTGCTGTAGAAGAGGTAACAGGTAGTAGTTTCGCCGCCCCTCATATTACTGGTGCAGTTGCTCTATTACAAGAAGCAGGCGATCGTTTTTTATATCAACAACGTGCCCTTTGGAGTCAAGATTACCGTCAACATGAGGTAATGAAAGCGATTTTGCTTAATTCTGCCGATAAAATTAAAGATAAAGGCAATGGTAATTTATTAGGGATGACAAGGACAGTATTAACTCAAAAAAATCATACTTGGTTAGAAAGTGATGCCTATTTTGACTCATCAATTCCTTTACATATGCAAATGGGTACAGGACATTTAAACGTGATGAGAGCTTATCAACAATTAGATTCAGGACAATGGAATTATCGTCAATCTGTGCCTAATCAGGGATGGAATTATGACAAAATTGGGAATAAACAAGTTCAAGAATATGTTATTAGTAAACCTTTAAAAGCAGATAGTTTCGTAGCTATTACTTTAGTTTGGGATAGTTTAGTAGAATTAGAAGATAAAAATAATAATCAAAAATATGATATTGGTGAAAGGTTTATTAATCAAGGTTTAAATAATCTTGATCTTAAGTTAATTCCTGTTAATAATCCCAAAAGTTATAATAGTTGCCAATCAGTTAGCAAAGTTGATAGCGTTGAACATATTTTCTGTGAAATTCCCCAAACTGCCCAATACAAAATTAGAATTGAATTTACCGAACAAATTAACCAATCGATTCAACCTTATGGTTTAGCATGGCATACAGTAGGAGATGAAGGAATATAGATAGATATAAAAAAAATTAATCAAGGGAATCTAAGAATAAGAAAAAAACGAATTAAAAGAGGTAAAAAATTATGACAGTCACAACCAATTTAAAACAACTCTATGAAATTGATGATCATTTATGGTTATTAGAAAATACTGAATTACTTAAACAACAAAAATTTAAAGAATTAGATTTAGAAAATTTAATAGAGGAATTAGAGTCATTGGCGAGAAAAGATAAAGCAACTGTTAAAAGTTTGTTTGTTATTTCAACAATTAAACAGGCAAGATGCCTGTTCTACAGGGATTTCGATTTTATTTTGTGGTTCACCCCTTTGAAAAGCGTCATAAGAATAATGTTTTTTATGGCTTCAAGGGTGCTTTATATTTTTTTAGAGAAAAAAAGAGGTTAATAGTAACATAAAATTACTATGTTTAACCTCTAAATTTATGGCTAATATTGTTAAATTAATTTAATATTCTTTTGGGGTATCAACTTTTTTTTGAGGAAGAAACAATCACATTAACTTCCTTCTTAACTTGTTCAGTTGTCTCCTCAATCAATGCCTGAACTTTTCAATTCAAACTTAACAAATCACTGTTAAACTTGAGGTTCTAAGCGAGCGTAGAAAACACCACGAATTTTAACTTCTTCAGGTTCTTCAGCACCTAAATCAGTAGCAGAGGGTTGTTCACTTTCAAATACCCCAGAAATTTCACCTGTTTCACCGTCAACTTTAGTGATTTGTAAAGAGATTTCTCCCTTCATAATATCCACTTGTTTAAGATTAGCACGCTGATATTCAGTGTTATCGGCACCGGCAGGTAAAGCAACAGCATTGTCATAACCGCTAGTTAAACCACGTCCTTTAGGATCGAGGAAAGAAGCACCACGATAGGAAGGAACTTTAAATTTACCCACAAAGTCAGTGGAAGTATTTACAGAAGTAAATCCAGGTTCAGTTTGAGCAGTTAATTTTTTAATGGTAAAGAAGAAAGGTACTTGTTCACCACCGGGTAATTGTACAGTAATATTTTGGAAATCAATACCATCTTTTTCATTGAAGGTTAAAACTCCATTTTCATCAGTAGTAACAGTTCCTCTGATTTGCTCTAAACTAGTGGTGTATCTGGTTAAGAGCTTACCTTCGATATATTCTGCTTCTTTTCTTTTGTTAAGGGGTTCTTCTTTCACAAAATATTGTTGAGGCTCTAAGCACATATCGAATATGGCTAAAGGCTCATCAACTGAAATCGGAATTGTGCCACGAGTAAATTCAGTAATCTCTGGACATTTGTTCGCTCGTCCAGTATTGAGAATTTCATCATAAGTAGTAGTGTTAGGGTCATACGCTTGTACTTTTTCGGCCGAACAAGCACCTAAAAATCCTAAACAACAAATTAAAAAAGCTACCAATAGGTTGCGAAACCTCATAATTTAACCTCTCTTTGTTAATCTCCTTTAAATTTTTAATCTTATAAGTTTTACTTATTTTAATTAAATTTCTCTTTGATATATTAAATTACGAGAGAATAAGTTTAATTAAACTGATCGTAATCTATTTTACCAAATTAGGAGTCCAATATTACCAAGTAATTGACAATTGACAATTGAAAATTGACAATTAAATTAGTAATGTTCTTTGAATTAATATAATGTTTCAAAATATTCTTGTGGCTCTTGATATGTCGCCTATGGCAGATGATGTGTTTGACAAAGCCTTATCCCTAGCTCAAACCCATGAAGGTAAATTATTTTTGCTTCATGTTATTTCTGGGGAGGAAGATAATAGTCCGTTGCCTATACCTCCTGATATTGGTGAGCTTTATCCTGCCGCCCATAATGAATTAACCCTCGAAGCATGGCAGAAACAATGGAATGATTACATCACACAGGGTTTGGCTATGTTAACATCCTATCAAACAAAGGCGATCGCCGAAAATATTCAAGCTGACTATCATCAATGTCAAGGAAGTCCTGCCCGCATTATTTGTCAATTAGCTAAAGAACACGATAGTGACTTAATTGTCATTGGACATAGAGGTAGAACTGGGATAAGTGAGATGTTGTTAGGTAGTGTTAGTAACTATGTTTTACATCATGCCCCTTGTTCGGTGTTAACTATTCAAAAGTCTGAAAATTAGAATTGCCAATTTAATTAAAATAGATCTCTGGCAAACTTCACTACTAGCTCGTTTTTTAAGGTGCGAGACGTTCAATAATCCAACTTTGATCGGCTTGTAAACGGTATCTAAGGCGATCGTGTAAACGGTTTTCTCTGCCTTGCCAAAATTCAATTTGATGGGGAATTACTTGAAAGCCTCCCCAGTTCTCAGGGCGTGGTATATTCTGCGCTTGATATTGTTTTTCTAATTCATCTAAGCGAGTATCTAATACTTCTCTACTATTAATGATAGTACTTTGTTCCGACACCCAAGCACCTAATTGTGAACCAAGGGGGCGACTGCTAAAATATTGATCTGACTCGGCGGGGCTAATTTTTTCGACTTTGCCTTGAATTCTCACTTGACGTTCTAAATCTCCCCACCAAAAGACTAGACTAACCCAAGGATTTTGACTTAAATTTTTGCCTTTTTCGCTTTCATAATTGGTAAAAAAACTAAAGCCACGTTCATCTAAATGTTTCAGCAATACTATTCTAGCGGTAGGTTTTCCTTCCGAATTAACCGTTGCTAATGTCATGGCATTTGGTTCAAGGATTTCTGCTTCGAGGGCTTGTTCAAACCAAATTTGAAACTGTTTCAATGGATTAGGATTAATATTTGATTCTAATAAACCCCCTTGGGTGTAATTTTTTCTTAACTCGGTGAGAGAAATATTCATGGTAATTTGGTTTTTAATTTTCGGCAGATTCGGCTGATCTAATATTTACGGTCAATTTTATCATTGACAATTATAATTTATTTATTAAGAACAACAATTGACACGGTAATTATGGAAAGTAAAGCTCAAGATAAGTTACCTCAAGATCAAACTCAAGCTCAACAACAACGTCATTGGTTGAATCGTCCTCTATGGGGCGAGCAATCTTTTGTTGAATGGTTTCGTGGCTTATGGCTAAACGGAGGCCGTATTAGTTTTTCTAAGGGAGAGATCCCTGATAGTACTGTTGACCTTTATCGTAATTTTTATAGTCAGTTAAAAAATGTAGCGGCGATCGCCAAAACCATTGATAATGAAAAATTTACCAGCCGAGAATTTGTCAATTTTCTCAATATTAATGCTCAGGTGAACAAAAATACTAGTCCTTATAAAGGATTAAAACAAAGTATTGAATTACTGAAGGCGGCTTTAGAGACAAAAGATAGTTTTTTAAAGATTGAAGCCACAGAAACTCGTTATCGTGGTTATGCTCAACAAGAATTTTACGAGTATATCGATGAATTGTTAGAAAATGGCTTAAATGGAGAGAAATTCAGAGAATCTGCCCAAAGACAATTAGTCGAAGTTGTGCCGAAAATTAAAACAGAAGAGGGAAAAGCGGCGATTCAATCCTATGTTAATCAACTAGAAATTGTCTCACAAAATGAATTAGCTTTAAAACTTCTATTCTTATTTAAACAATCCGATTTAAGTAATTTTGCCTTACTTAGGACTGTAGCAGAAATTGCTGATAGTTTTTATGATAAAGACTTAAATACGATTAAGGAATTTATGGTAATTGTTCAAGTGAATGTGGATTTATTCCTAAAATTAGGGCAAATTATCCAAGTTCCTCAAGCTAAGAATGTTCCCGAAACTTATGCTTTAATTTTACAATATATTGCTCTGAGAAATCGTCATCAAAACGCTTTTGGGCAGTTTCAGCAGTTAGTAAATTTGCTTAAAGATTGGGAAAATTTATATAACCCCCTTGCGGCGATTAGAAAAGAATATCCACCAGAAGAATACAAACAGCCAAAATTATTTGAAGAAGACATACCGGGCTTATCTATTTATAATAAATATCAAACACATATTCAGTCTTTGTAAATTTATTGATTGCTAGATTAATCGGTTTCAAAAATTAAGAATAAAATACATATTGTTAGTTACTGTTATTGCAAAATTACTTAATCTTCGGAAACAGAGGTGGGTTTTTCTTTGATTAAGGGCATTTCTGGATCTTGTAAATCAATGTAAATAATTCCCTCACGGGAAATTTTGCTGGTTAAAGGTTTTAACTTAGCTAATACTGTTAATTGTTGCGATAATTTAGAGCTATAACCCCCAATATGTACTTTTCCTAGTTCTGTTGTTAAGATTAAATTGGCAGGATTTTGCCAGTCAACTTCAGTAATTTTAACTTCGGATTGAATCAGTAAATGATATAAATCTTTCCAGTAAGGTAAATATAAATCAGGAATCCCTAATACTTTTAATTTAGGTGCTTTATCTCGATTATTTTGCAATCTTTGGTACATTTGGGCTGAGACGAATACTCCATCTTGATCTAAATAACCAAGTTTCTTCATAGTTAATTTTTGCTTACCTGGTGAAATTATCTTCCCATAGGCGATCGCAACTGGTTGTTTTTCTTTGATGTCAACAGTGAGACTAGGAGGGATAAATTCTCTGGTGACAACGACTTTAGTTAAGGGTATTTTCTGTTTTAATTGATTAGCTAATTCATTGGTAGATAACTGTAGTAATGACTGGGGGTAATTAAGAGGAATTAAACTTCTGACTTCTTCTCGAGACAATAATTCATTACCTTGTACTTTTATTTGTTTTTTATCCCTAATCACCCAATCAGGTAAAGTTAACAACCAAAAACTAAAACCTGTGATCGAAATTAAACAAATACAACGAATAGTTGTTTGTGCTTCTCTTGAGCTTCTTTCTTGTTTTAATTGATCTCGTCTAGATTGTAATCTGGTAGTAGAAATAAAAGGGCTACTTATCATAATTCTTGGTAACTACTCACAAAAACACATTTGTTAATTAAGGTTACTTCAGGATGAGTCTCCAAATCCCATGTCGTTAATTTATTGTAATAATCGCTAAAAGTCTTTTTCTACAGTAGAGTGGGCAGTAGAGTGGGCAAAGCACCAGCTTTAAGTCAGTTTTGTTGATTTTTTGTTAGCTTTAATCGTTGAATTTTTTGCCATTCCG
>CAJHXH010001035.1_pt1 | contig 16385 bp, 15 predicted proteins | sample 9198571 | NCBI WGS metagenome assembly CAJHXH01 (sample SAMEA7708301, study PRJEB35096) | sediment metagenome | biome: marine neritic benthic zone biome [ENVO:01000025]; feature: sediment [ENVO:00002007]; material: shallow marine sediment [ENVO:03000034] sea grass bed [ENVO_01000059] ... | reverse complement strand
TTAGATATAATGGAAAGATTAATTAAAGTAGAACGAGAAGTAGCTCAAATTAAACAAAAATTAGGCGATCGCTAAATCTGAACTTCCCTGAACCAAAATCAAGGAAAACTTATTAAAATAAAAAGAACTGTTGGAATTAATAGCCAGTTTCCCAAAATGAGTCAAGATCGCAATTTAATCTCTTTACCACCCCCATTTCCTGATCATACTCAACTTCCAGACAATGATGGTACTTTTGTGAAAAATTTTCAAGAACACCCCCAAAGTATTATGCTTACCGATTCCATCGGTCCTGTATTAGCTCAAATTCATCCCGATGGACAATACGCGATCGGTCAAGATTGTGGCATTTATTGGCGAGAAACTGAGCCTCCCGAAAAAGGAGCAGAAGCCCCAGATTGGTTTTATGTACCTAATGTACCTCCTTTACTGAATGGGGAAATAAGACGCTCTTATGTGATCTGGCGAGAATACATATCCCCCTTAATTGCTTTAGAATTTGCCAGTGGCAATGGGGATGAAGAAAGAGATTCCACACCATCTTCCCCTAATATTAAGCAAAAGCCAGGTAAATTCTGGGTTTATGAGCAAATCATCAATATACCCTACTATGGAATTTACGAAATTAAAAATCAAAAATTAGAGGTATATCATTTAGTGGATGGGGTGTATCATTTATTAGCACCCAATGAAAGAGGGCATTATCCCATTAGCCGATTAGGAGTCGAATTAGGGTTATGGGTTGGAAACTATCAAAATCAACATCAGTGCTGGTTAAGATGGTGGGATTTAGAAGGTAATTTATTACTGACGGGTGCAGAAAGGGCTGAAGTAGAAAAGCAACGTGCTGAGTCAGAAAAGCAACGTGCTGATAATATAGAACAGTCCATCAAAGATTCTGTACCTCAATTATTGGGTATGGGGTTAACGGTTGAACAAGTTGCTCAAGCTCTTTCTTTATCTATTGAAGTAGTTAGGGATTTGTCTATACTCTGAACGGGTAAGAACTTTACATTTTTTTAATAGCTCAAAATCCCATTGGGCAAAGAGATAAACCCTTTTAGCAAAAGAGCAAAAGTTAAGTTTTAAGCCGTTCGCAGTATACATACAACTTGATAGAGGACTTGAGAATATTGTGTACGATTTCTTAGATCCTTGTGAGAGTTCAATTTCTCAAGCCAGTCAGAAAATCCATCCTCGTTTCCAGCGAGGGACTCAGCATGTTAATACAATTCAAACAGCCAAGCTGGAGAGTAATTATTACGATCTGTTGTGGTCGATGCACGGCTTTTATCTGATTCCACGCCAAGACTTGAAACCTGTGTTGAAAAAATGTGCTAGTTTGCTCAATGATACAGGAGTGGGATTTATTGCTTTAGCGACTCGTAAATCTTTCTACGTCGATTTCTACGGGCAATATCTACAAATTTTTCAAGAAGGAAAAGGAGCAGGATTTACCTCGGCTGAAGATATCGTAGAGAGTCTCTGTGCCTGTGGGATTCAGCATCAAGTACATAGGATTTTCTATGAAGAACCCATAAAAGTTGATGATCGTGCAGGTTTAGAGCATTACATCAAGAATGAGGCAACAATCAACAGCTTTAACAAGGATAAGGAAGTAGAGCGATTATCTGCATCAAAAAATATTACCTTGGACGAATTGCTGTCTCATCCGAAGATGGAACGATACCTAAAATCATTGATGAGAAACTCCGTCTATTACTTCCCTCAAGAGATCTGGCTGATCTCGTTTCATGGGAACCAGTTTTAATCGATTTCTATTTTTTAACAAAGAAGGAATGAAAGCGCAATTTTTATTCCTTCAAAGATATGTACCCAACCCAGTAGCTTTTATTCAAGTAAAATAAGGAACTACTTTAACTATTTATCTTGTAGTACAGTTGCCTTAACCTAAAACCAGAGGAAATTATGGAAAAGGCAATAGAGAACTTAAAGTGATCTTAGCAATTGGGAGAACCACAATCTCATCATTAACCGAAAATAAGAACCGTTTTCCGAAATTCATAAATAATATTAACCATCTAGAAGTGCAATAATGCTATCCTATAAAGGAAGCAAGAGCATTTTTTTCTTTTCTCTTCGCTCCTTTGTAATAAAATATGAGCCTAGAATTTCGAGAATTATTAAAGAAAGTCGGTAGTGGTTTACACACTCACAAAGATTTAACCCGTGAAGAATCTGCCCTTGCTACTGAGATGATGTTAGAGGGAATTGCTACACCTGCCCAAATTGGTGCTTTTTTGATTGCCCATCGGATTAAACGCCCTACGGGAGAAGAATTAGCAGGAATGCTTGATACTTACACAAAATTAGGTGTGAGTCTAACAAAAATTCCTCAAGGTAAATATCCTTTAACTATACTTGGTATCCCTTATGATGGTAGAACTAGAACTGCACCTATTGCACCGATAACCGCTTTAATTTTAGCTTGTGCAGATGCACCTGTGTTAATGCACGGAGGGGAAAGAATGCCGACAAAATATGGGTTAACTTTAGCAGAAATTTGGCAGAGTTTAGGGATTAATTTAACAAATTTAACGATTAATCAAGTACAACAATTATTAGAGGCAACTAACTTTAGTTTTCTCTATTTACCAAACCATTTCCCCCTCGCCCATAATTTAGTTCAGTATCGCCATGAAATCGGTAAACGCCCCCCTCTAGCCACTTTAGAGTTAATTTGGCAACCCTATCAAGGTGATAGTCATTTAATCGCTGGTTTTGTGCATCCTCCTACCGAAAAAATGATTAGAGAGGCATTAGCTTTGAGAGGAGTAGAAAAATTTACTTTAATTAAAGGATTAGAAGGTAGCGGAGATTTAAAATTACAAACTACTAATATTGTGATAATTAGTCAACCAGATAGTGAAGAAAAATATCAATATCTCAAATTAAAATCTAGGGATTATGGAATTGATAGTCAAGATATAAATTTAAGTTCCGAAGCTGACTATTTTCAAGAATTAAAGCAATTATTGGCCGGAGAAAATTCTGTTTTAACTGATAGTTTGTTATGGAATGGTAGTTTTTATTTATGGCGTTGTGGTGTTTGTGAATCGATCGAGGAAGGATTAAACATGACTGAAAACTTATTATTTAGTGGAAAAATAAAACAAAAGTTACAAGAAATAATTACTTTTATTCATAGCATTTGTGATAATTAAAATTAAATAAATTTTTATTTAAAAGGTTTTAACTCAAAGGAAAAATAAATTCCCTCAGACTGTAAAGTGTTATTGCTATTCAGAATTTTTCGGCTAATCGTTATCGTCGTGTTGATTTAGTAGCTCAATTAAGTCATGATACGGATCATCAAGATGCGATCGCTCTTTTGAAAGAAAAATTAAGTCAAATTCCTAACGTATATACAGATTTACCGAGCTAGAATTCATAGCTCAATTCACCAACGCCGAAAAAAGAACTCCTAATTTTTAATATTCAATTAAGCAAATTCACCTAAACCTATAGATAATATACCTAAAATTTTACCTAAATTATCATCTAACTATGCGGATTTATGGCAATCGAGAAATCAAAACCTTATCTGGCAAAGATACTCGCCCTACTACCAGTAAAGTAAGAGAAGCTGTATTTAATATCTGGCAAGATAGAGTAATTAATTGTACTTGGTTAGACTTGTGTGCCGGCAATGGTTCGATGGGGGCAGAAGCTTTATGTCGTGGTGCTTCACAAGTAATTGGCATTGAAAAAAACCCTCGTGCCTGCCAACTGATTAGAGAAAATTGGCAGAAAGTAGCTAACTCTAATCAAAAATTCAAAATCTTAAAAGGAGACGTCTTACTCAGATTAAAAGCGCTTAACGAAAAACAATTTGACTTAATTTACTTTGATCCTCCTTATGAAAGCAATCTTTATAAACCAATATTAAACTTAATTACTGAATATAATTTACTTAAAAATACAGGGCAAATGGCGATCGAATATAACCCAAAAAAACCTCCGCTCATTAATTTATGTCAATTACAATTAGTACAAACGAAAATTTATGGGCATACCGGAGTTAATTTCTATAATCGTCAACAGTAGATTAGTTGTTGGTTTAGTTGATAAATTATGTTTAAAATATTGTGATGGTTAAGTTAGACTGATTCAAGTAACGATAAAACCGATCATTTAATTAAAATTGATTTAAGACCATTTATGAACATCTATTATTATCTTGTCGCCAGCGAAAAATTTTTAACCAGTGATAACGAAAACCTCCATGAAGTTATCGAAGAAAAAACGAGAAATTATGCCGAAAAAGGCAAAGAAATTGATTTTTGGTTCATTAAGCAACCAGCTTTTTTAGAAGCTCCAGAATTCAAAGAGATTAAAGCACAATGCCCTCAACCATCGGCGGCAGTTGTTTCCCTTGATGAGCAATGGATTACTTTTCTTAAATTACGTTTAGAATATGTCATTACAGGTCAGTTTTCTGCCCCTTCAGATACAATTCCCGAACCTTTAGCATCCCTTGCTACAACTGTTTAAATGGTTTTGTCTGGTTTCATGCCTCAATCCAACCTCCAAAAAATAGCCTTTCTGTAGTAGGTTGGCAATGCCCACCACTGGTGTCAACTTAAGCAACATTAAATCGTAACTTGTCATTGCGAGATGGCTTTGAAGTGGGCATGCGCGATTTTTGTTATTAAGATAAGCCATCGAAGCAATCTCAACTGGGATTGCTTCGGGGGGATAATCACTGCTAATAAGATTTTACAACACCCCCTAACCCCCCTCGCAATGACATTCAAGACGTAATCATTTTTTATTAAGTTGACACCAGTGCAATGCCCACCTCAAGTTTTATCAATTTTTGATAATTTAAGTGTAAGCAAGATAAGGGTTAAAACCTTTACTACAAACTCATGTTATGAATGTTATTTTGTCAGCCGTTTTGCCAGTAGGACTAATTATTGCCATTGGTTATATTGCAGGACGTAATCTCAAATTAGAACAATCAACCCTATCTCAGGTTAGTGTATATATTCTCGCACCAGCCTTAGTAGCTAATAGTCTATACCGAACTGATGTATCAGGGCAAAGTATTACCAAAATTTTAGTAGCTTATGCTTTAATCTCCATTATTCTCTTCGGCTTAGTTTTTCTGTTTACAAAATTACTAAATATCTCAACCAATGAGCGTCAAAGTTGGATTGCGATCGTACTTTGTCCTAATAACGGTAATATGGGGCTTCCTGTGGTTACTTTTGCTTTAGGTGAGGGAGGATTAGAAAGGGCAATTATTTACATGATTGGTTCAAGTATTCTTTTATTTGGAGTTTTACCAGCTATTCTCAAAGGTGCGGGTTTTAAAGAAGCAACCCGTTTAACATGGAAACTGCCCCTAATTTGGGCAATGTTATTAGGAGTTAGCCTCAATTTATTAAATGTTGATTTACCATTCAATTTAGGTAAAAGTTTAGAGTGGCTAGGAATGGCGGCGATTCCCATTGCTTTGATTGTTTTAGGGTTGCAATTAGCTAGTAGTAAATTTCAGTTAGGTTGGCAGGAAATTGCTGGGGCTAGTGCCAAATTAGCGATCGCACCTTTAGTTGCTTATGGAGTCGGTAAAATAATTAATTTAGAAACTATAGATTTACAAGCATTAATTTTACAGACAGCGATGCCCACCGCCGTTAATTCCCTAATTATGGTGACAGAGTTTGGCGGTAATGCTATTTTAGTAGCACGGACAATTATTATTTCGACGATGATGAGTTTTATTACTTTGCCGATCGTAATTTTGTTAATTACCAGATCGTGATTTAGTGCACTTTTGGCATCAATAAACCACAGTATTTTTCTTGACGTAGTGTAGGCTTCTAGCCTGCATAGCTAAAGCAATCTGTATCACAACTTTTTTTCAGCATCAAGACAGGCAAGATGCCTGTTTTACGATCGAGATGGTTGATAATATTCATGTTTAACAAAAGGTATTTCGATTACTTCTCCTTCAGCAGTACCAATTTTTACTTTTAAACCAATCCCACCCGCTTTAGTGCGGATATAACCTAAACCAAAAAACTCCGATTCTATTTCAGCATAACTGGTAAGTTTACCTATTTTTTCTCCTTCTAAATTAGTAACTATGGTATCAATTTCAGGATTAATTGCTTGGTTTAATTTAATTCCCCACAATTTTTGTTTTACCCCTTGATAAGTATTAAGTCTCGCAATAGTTTCTTGCCCGATATAACAACCTTTATCGAAAGAAATCGCCTTCCATAAACCACTCTCTAGGGGATTAAAGTCTTCGGTTAATTCTGATTTTGCTTTAGGCTTCCCTTGTAAAATTCTTAATTTTTCGTAGGCTTTACTGCCCATTAATACTGGATTTTTAGTAGTTAGTTTCTGCCAAATACTACCAGCTTTTTCTTGAGTAATAATTAAGTTATAGCCCATTAAATTTAAATTACAACCTACAGTTAAAGTTAATTCAATTCCTTCAATAATAATATTTTGATGGTGAAATTCAGGAGCAGATAAAATACTTTCATCAACCCATGGGGAGAGTAAGTTTTTACTTTCTTTTCCCATTAATGTAAAAATGGCATATTCAGAGCTAATATCTTTCAATTCAACTTTATCAAAAGGAAAAATATAACGATCCATCCAATTAATTAAAACTTCAGTTTGTTGAGGATAAACTAATAATAATATTTGCTCTTCTTGTAAATAAACAGTGGTTAAATCAATATTTCTTCCCGTAGAATTAACAAAGACTGTATCACAACCTGAACCAGATTTTAAACCTTGTATCTCATTAGTAGTTTGATTGTGCAAATAACGAAGGCGATCGCCTCCTGAAATAGTAATTAAACCATAATTACTGCGATCGCATAAAACCACAGATTCTGAGACTGCCTTCAATGCTTGCGAATCATTATTAAAAGTTAGGGGTACATTGTCAGAATCGGCAAAAACTGCACCTGCTTGTTGTTGTAATTCTTTTAGGGTTGTCATTGTTTATGTATAAGTTTAAAAATTGATAAAGATTTATATCTAATTGATTTTACTGTTTTATACTTTGTCATTATAAGTATAATCCTTTGCTAATCAATAATTGACGTTCAATAATGCGATTAGGGACATTAAATTTCAGTAATCTTGCTGTAGCTTTCCCTACTTGCGTTATCCCCTCAATACGCCCATTTTTGAGTTTAAAATGTTTATTCCAAACTTGTTTACGAGGATTAAATAAACGAATAATGTCATCATTTATAAGATCTACAGTGGCAAAATCAGAACCTTTATGACGGTTACAGGATAAACAAGATAAGGCCAGATTTTCTTTGGTTGTTTTTCCTCCATGTTTTAGGGCAATAATATGATCTATTTCGTGGGTATAAATAGAAAAATCTTGAGGAATTAAACAATATTCACAACGTCGGGAAGCCCTTTTTATTATAAAACGACGAAGATTAGGAGAAATAGAATTAGAAGACATTTATTTTATTTCTGAGGAAGCTCTTATTTTTAATAACATCATTAAATGTTCTAAGTTTTCATAAATATCTAATTCAGCAGTTTCTTCTGAAGTTAATGTTTTTTCACTATTTTTTGCTAATAAAATTTCTAGTCGATTCTGAGCTTGATGGGAAACTTTAAAATTAGTAATATCTTCGGGAGTTGGACGTTGAATTAAAAAATCAATAACTTCTTGATAAACTGAGGGAATATTCTTCGTTATGTCTTGATTCTTTAAGTTATTGGATGTTGAAGGATTATTTCCCTCTAAAATTTGCCAAAGTAATTCAGGTAAATTCGTTTGTATTGGTTTTAAACGTTCTGCTAATTCATCACTGATTGAGATTGTTAATTCTACCATTGTTTAAAATAGTTTTTAATTCAAATGGGTATAAATTCAGATTTCTTTACGACACCGTTTTTGTAGGGGGTTAACACTATTAAACTCAAATTAACCATATATACAATTAAAATATAGCACTAACCATTCAGGTATTTGACATTAAAAGAGAGCTGTTTCCCCTTTTCCAAGGGTGATTAAGGGGGATAAAACGTCAAACATGTCATTGCGTAACGCTATATATTGTTAATCCAGTCAATATTAATATTTGAGAGAATAATTACATCAAAATAACAATAAAAAGGTGGGCAATGCCCACCCTACAATTATAGATGATTTCTTAATCAAAAATTAAACGTCGTAATACAATGCAAACTCATAAGGATGAGGACGCAAACGCATGGGGTTAACCTCATTGTCTAACTTATACTCAATCCAATTTTCAATGAAGTCAGTGGTAAATACGCCAGTACTGGTTAAAAACTCATGATCATTTTCTAATGCTTCTAAAGCCGCTTCTAGAGAACCAGGAGTAGAAGGAATTTTACTTAGTTCTTCAGGAGAAAGATCGTAAATATCCACATCTAAAGGCTCACCAGGATCAATTTTATTCTTAATACCATCGATCGCCGCACAGAGTAAAGCCGCAAAAGCTAAATAGGGGTTAGAAGTAGCATCAGGGCAACGGAATTCAAAACGTTTCGCTTTAGGGTTGCCACCAGATAAAGGAATACGAATAGAAGCAGAACGATTACCTTGAGAGTAAGCTAAGTTAACAGGAGCTTCAAAACCCGGTACTAAGCGTTTATAAGAATTAGTAGTAGGATTCGTTAGGGCTAATAATGCAGGAGCGTGTTTAAGTACACCACCGATCGCATAAAGAGCCTCTTGGCTTAAATCGGCATACTTATCGCCCCAGAATAGAGGAGAACCATCTTTCCAAATTGATAAGTGAGTGTGCATCCCTGAACCATTATCATTGAATAAAGGTTTAGGCATAAAGGTAGCACTTTTTCCGTACTTTTTAGCGACGTTTTTAATGCAGTACTTGTAAGTCATTAGATTATCAGCTGCCTCTATTAAAGTAGCAAACTTAATACCTAGTTCATTTTGACCACCTGTAGCTACTTCATGGTGATGTTTTTCGATGGGGACACCGCAATCTGCCATTGTGAGCAACATTTCTGTACGGATGTCTTGGAGGGTATCGGTAGGGGCTACAGGGAAATAACCTTGCTTATAACCTGGTTTATAACCTAAGTTTCCGCCTTCTTCTTCTCTACCTGAATTCCAACGCCCTTCCACACTATCTACGTAGTAATAACCTTTGCTTTCAGTTTGATCAAAGCGTACATCATCAAACACAAAAAACTCGGCTTCAGGACCAAAAAACGCCGTATCACCAATACCAGTACTAGCTAAATAATCGATGGCTTTCTTGGCGATCGCACGGGGATCACGAGAATACCATTCACCAGTACGAGGTTCTTTGATACTGCAAATCATGCTTAAAGTCGGTTCTTTATAGAAAGGATCGACCCAAGCTGTTTTTGGATCGGGAACCATTGCCATATCAGAGTCGTTAATTGCCTTCCAACCACGGATACTAGAACCATCAAAGGGAACACCGTCAGTAAAGGAACTTTCGTCAATTTGATCGTAATAAAAAGAGCAGTGTTGCCAGATACCTGGCATATCAATAAATTTTAGGTCAACAATTTTAATGTTATTATCTTGAATCATCTTCAAGACTTCTTGTGGAGTTTCAGCCATTAATTAATTTCTCCTGTAAATAAGTTATTCTGAAATTTCAGTCTCAAAGATTTAATCCTAAAGACATATCTACTTAAGTTTTGTAGCTTATGATACATCTTTCACAAATTATTATTCCAAATCCACATTAAAACTATCAGATTCAATATATTTAGGGAAACAGGTATTGATCAAACTTAATCTGGCTTGTAATTATTTTACCTATTGAAGAAATTACCATAGACAAAATATATGTTAACAGAATTACAATTGGTAATGAAAAATAGAGGGTATCCTTTGAAATTAAAACTTTTTCGAGTATTGACATTACTAAATCCAAACAAATTACATGAACTAAATAAACTGAATAAGTAATAGATGAAAGCCAAGAAACAATTTTTTGTACTTGTGAATTCCTATATATTGAATATTCCCGAGTAAAATAAAAAATCATAAAAAAGCAAATGCTCGCAATCATAATTAACGGGTTTTTCTCATTAATTGGATAAAAGTTAAATAAACGTTTATGCCAAATCATCGCCCATACCCATAAAGAAAAACTACTAGAAATAAAAATCATCAAAAATTGCTTGCCGGTAAATGAGATGTTCTTGTGGGTAATCAATAATTTTCCTAACATGAAATATCCCAAATAAATAAAGAAAAAAGATATACCTACTTGCCAGCCAATCACCAAAGAAAAAGTTTTCACTAACCAAATATTGAGAAAAATGACACCATTATTTACTAACCAAGCGATCAAAAAAAATTTTGTTAAATCTTTACTGAGAGACTTAGTAAATGCTTTTAAAATGGGCATTACAAAATAAAATCCAGTTAAAGTATAGAGAAACCATAAATGATAGCCTTTTCTAGTTACGGTAAACCACATTAATTTAAGGGAATCGATTGTTAGTTGTGGGTCATGTAATTTGCTATAATAATCAGATTGATAAGGATATAAAGCATAAATTATTGACCAAATTAATAAAGGAATAATTAATTTGGTTAATCTACTTATATATTTTTGTTTATTATCATTTTTGTCTAATAATAAATACCCACTGATCATAAAAAATATAGGAACAGCTATAGCGGAGATAGAAAAAATAAAACTGACAAAGCCATTAGAGAGAATATCTAAGTTTCTCTGTTTAAAAAATAATGAAGTGGCATGATGACAGACAACTAGAAAAATCGCTAATATTCTTAACAGTTCAATCCATTTTTGCCTTTTTATTTGAACCATAAACTTAATTGATTAATACTTGACAAAATCTATAATATCTTATTTATTACTTTTGTTTTTTTTTGCTAATCTTCATCAAAACCGTAGGTTTCTCTAACTATATAGATGGGACGTTGTTTAATTTCTTCATAAATGCGTGCAATATATTCCCCAATTACTCCTAGTGAGATTAACTGTATTCCTCCTAAAAAAAGAATAATCACAACAGTAGAGGCATAACCGGGTAAATCGATCCCTAAAATTAAAGTTTTTAAAAATAAAAAAGAACCGTAAAGAAAAGCAACCAACGAAATAACGACACCAGAATAACTCCAAACTTTAAGAGGGATAGAACTAAAAGAAGTAATCCCATCTAAGGCAAAATTCCATAATTTCCAGTAATTAAAACTGGTTTTTCCTCTCTCTCTCGGCTCTCGGACAAAATAAACAGGTGTTTGTTTATAACCCACCCATGAAAATAATCCTTTCATAAAGCGATTTCGTTCAGGCAATTTTCTCAGGGCTTGAACTACTTTTTTATCCATCAAACGATAATCTCCTGTATCTGCGGGAATCGTAATTGTGCTAATTTTGCCGATGAAACGATAGAAATATTTAGCCGTTAATTTTTTTAACCATGATTCTCCTTGACGGGATTTTCTGACTCCATACACCACATCATAACCTTCTCGCCATTTTTCTAAAAACTTAATAATTAATTCAGGAGGATCTTGTAAATCAGCATCAATGGGAATTACAGCTTTTCCTTGGGTATAATCTAAACCCGCACTCATAGCGGCTTCTTTACCAAAGTTACGAGACAAATTAATAATTTTAATCCGAGGATGTTGATGATGATATTCAATGAGAAGATTGAGAGTGTTATCTTTACTGCCGTCATTAACGCAGACAATTTCATAAACAATATTTAACGGTTGCAATACCTCTATTAAACGTTTAAACAGATATTCTAGATTGTCCTCTTCGTTATAACAGGGAATTAATAGTGATAAATCTATTTTTTCTACCATTGTTTTTGAGTTAGGAATACAGCAAATAAACTAATAATAACGGCTCTTCTAGACTGGTTGTGATAAATTATTAGCTAAAACAGGTGTTAGGTATTAGGTATTAGGTATTAGGTGTTAGGTGAAAATAAAAGCACAAAATCAAAAAAATTAATTTTTGTATCTCTATAATCTTTGTAAGACAAACTTCATAGCTATTATTTTAGATCATTTAACCACACTTACTCTGAAAGAGCCATAATAACAAAGAGAATTATTGATTTTAGATAACTCTAGGAGTCTTAATTAATACCTAGTTTATCAATCTAATTATCAAATCATTTACACTAGATAATTACTTATTTTTTTTGCAGCTTGATTAAGTTTTAAATACAGCAAAATGGCAATTATTAAACTGAAACCACTACAGAAAAGACCAAGTTTAAAAGCTGGTGTGAATTGATAAGTTAATTTGCCTTGATAATTACCTGGTGTTAAATTAAAACCAATAGTACCATCATTGAGCATTTCGATGTCATAGGATTGATTATTAATCTCTAAATGCCATGCAGGATAGTAATAAGTTCTGATTCTGAGGGTTGATGGCTCATTTACATTAATGTTAAACTCTCTGGTATAGCTTGACCAGTTTTTGACCTCGATATTTGCATTTCCTTCAATTACAGAAATTTCTGGTTGATTTAACTTGGGTACGGGAAAATACGCTTCTCCTCCTCTGATTTCCGGTACAAAAATCCCTTCAGAATTGGGAACATAACCTTCTCTAACTTCAACATTAAAAGACTCATCAGGTATTAAAGGGCGATATTCTGGTACGTCAACTAATTTATCGGAATAGGGATCAAATAATGCTATTTCCATCCATTCTTTCACAAATACTTTCCCTTTTGTTGGTTGATTTAAGCCGGGGGATTTTTTGGTTGAGGTAAAACCATATTGGAAATTGACGAGGAAAAGAGACAAAATAATTACGGCTAAAAAAGGTTTTATTTTCCATGATGAATCTACAATTAATTTAGCAACCATAGTAATAATTGCGGAAAGACCAAAATAAAATAAACCTGAAATTCTGGTACTTCTTTGAACTTTTTGTAATGTGCCACTAGAATTCCAAATAAATTCGGATAAATTGCTGAACATGAAAAAGATGATCAAAACAAAAATAATCCAGCCTAGTATGTTAAATAATTTTTGTTTATTTTGACGATTGAATAAAGCATAAATTAACGATAAAATTACCCCCGCTAAAAGATTTTTAAATACCATACTTTTGGGGTTTAATAACCCTTGAATATCCGCCGTCTGAAAGCCACCTTTAGAGCCTAATTGATAGTTAAGATTAACATATTTTTGTTCTAAAATTGCGGGGAATAAATAGATTGAAGCTATGCCTAAACCTAATGCTACAGTAATAAAGGTAATTAAGACATTCTGCCAAGGTTTTTCTCTTAATTGTAACAATAAATAAATAAACCAGGCGATCGCAAAAATTAATAAACTAGGAGTATGGGTTAAAGCAACTATAACTGTAAAGAATAATAGCCAGATAGTATATTTATGATTAATAATCGATTTATCCGTAAGATATACACCGAGAGGAATCCAGGCGATCGCCCATGCCGTACTCAAAGCACCATTCGGGGTAATAACAGTGATTAAATAAGGACAAAGTTGATAGGATATAGCCCCCACTAAGCCAGCAATTCTACCCCATTTACTTCTACCGTAGAGATAAAAATTTATTCCTGCGAGAAAAATAGGCAGAGAAAAAACGGCAGTCATGGTTTGCTGACTATTTAAACCAATTAATTTGAGAATTGAGCCGACATAGTAAGCTAGAGGAGGATAGAAAACAAAAGTAGGGCTTCCGTAACCAAAGTTTGTACCAGCTAACCAATGAGGATACAAAATCCCTTCTTGGAATTGGGCGGAAAAGTGTTGAACCCATGTAATGTGCCAACGTACATCTCCTAATCCATTCAAACCATAACGAATCATTTGTAAATTGATAACCACAGTTGCTAGGAGGAAAATAACAACAGCAATGGCATCAAGGAAATAGGGATAAGAATTAAGATAATTACGTAGGGCAAGTACTTTGGCTTTCATCACCTTTGATTAAAAATTCAGATTAACGGTTTAAGATTATACTCGGTATCTGCCAAATTCAATCAATAATTACGATAGTTTCCCAAATTGATATTAAAAGGCTTTAGAGAAAACTCGCACCTCAAATCATAGTCAAGTAGGCACATGGTTATTATCAAAATTTCAATAACAATTAAACTTCTTCAGAAATGGTAGAGACATAAAATTTTACTTACCTACAAAGATTTTGAGTCATCTTTAGATGCCGATCGCTGTAAGCCATGAAATTCATTTCTTGGCGGTTTTCAGGTTTGGTGCAAGATCTCAGTGTTATACTCAATGAAAATTAACCTTTAACGCAAATGACTTGTTTTAGAGTAGCAACTACTTCCACTAAATCAGTTTGTTGATTCATCACCTCATCAATCGGTTTGTAAGCCCCCGGAATTTCATCAATTACCCCCGTATCTTTGCGACATTCTACCCCTTCAGTTTGAGCAATTAAATCTTGTTGATTAAACATTTGTTTTGCTTTAGTGCGAGACATTCTACGCCCTGCACCATGACTACAACTACAGAAACTCTCATGATTGCCTTTACCTTTGACGATATAAGATTTAGTACCCATCGAACCCGGAATAATACCATAATCGGATTCCGTTGCCCTAACTGCACCTTTTCTAGTGACATAAACTTCTTCGCCAAAATGGGTTTCTTTCACAGCGTAATTATGATGACAGTTAACCATTAATAGGGGTTTAATGGCTTTTCCCCCTGCTAAGTTTTGCTCAACAATTGCTTTAAAACGACTCATCATGACTTCCCGATTCATGCGGGCATAGTTTTGCGCCCATTGTAAATCTCGCCAATAAGCGGCAAATTCGGGTGTACCTGCCACAAAATAAGCTAAATCTTGATCAGGTAATTTTATTGCTGCCAATTTAGCTAATTCTTTCGCCGTCATGATATGACATTCCGCTAATCTGTTACCAATATGACGTGAACCAGAATGCAACATCAACCAAACATAATCTTCCGTATCTAAGCATAACTCAATAAAATGATTACCGCCACCGAGAGAACCCATTTGCATTAAAGCCTTCGTATCTAATCGTTGTACCCCTGAATGCAATTCTTTAAAATTTTGCCATCCCTGCCAATTAGTAACTTTTTTTTCTACTTCTTTATTACCGGCAGTACCTACAGGAATATTAGCTTCGATTTCCTGACGAATTTTTTTTAGCTTACCATCTAATTGTTCTGCTCGAAATGGTGTTTTCATCGCCGCCATACCACAACCAATATCAACTCCTACCGCCGCAGGTATCACCGCATCTTTAGTGGCAATTACAGAACCAACTAATGCTCCCTTTCCTAAGTGTACATCAGGCATTAAGGCAACGTGCTTATAAACGAAGGGTAACGAAGCCACATTTTTTGCCATTTGAATTTCTTTCCCCTCTAATTCATGGTTTGCCCAAGATAAAACAGGATTAGGGGTTGATAAGTTTAATTGTTCGTGTGGCATAGCAATTTAATTTTTTTGACTATAATCTAATCTATCTAGTGATAAAGGGCGTAAATAAGACGAGGGTTTAAATTGGCTCGAAGCAATGAAAATTAAGGTTTTTTCATTTACCCATTCTGCATTCTTAATTTTGCATTCTACGACTAGCCTATCTATGGTAACAAATCAGAATCAAAGATGAAGAGTTAATTTCTGCTAAGATAATCGGAATTGATTATGAAATCAGGTTAGGGAAAAGTAATTTAGCTAAACCCACTATTAATGCTAAAATTACACCGCCCACAACGGTACGGGCTAGAAAATCAAGGTTATCAATCCTTTTATTAATACCGTTTTGTCCTTCTTTGAGAACAGCTATATCTATTTTCAGATCATTTAATTTATCGTTAACTTGCTCAAACTTGGAGTTAATTTGCTCAAATTTATCGTTAACTTGCTCAAATTTATCGTTAACTTGCTCAAACTTGGAGTTAATTAAATCTTTTATTTCTCTTAAATCATTTTCGGTTACGGTACTCATCTTGAAACTCTCCAGGGATTTATTTTTTCTCTAACTATATTATAATTTAATCTTATTTGTAACGATCGCACAGCCAAACTCGATCGCCTTGGTGATGAAATCAGGTTAGGGAAAAGTAATTTAGCTAAACCCACTATTAATGCTAGAATTACACCGCCCACGACAGTACGAGCTAAAAAATAAAGGTTATCAATTCTTTTATCTCAGATCTTGCACCTGAGTTTAAACCTTCCGGTGAGGGCAATTATGAATCCGAAGGCCGAAGGCCGAAGGCCGAAGGTTGCGAGGCACGAAGCAATCTGCGAGGCGAAGCCGTGGCAATCATGCGAGGAATGTCATTGCGAGCCGAAGGCGTGGCAACCTGAAGCAATCTGCGAGGCACGAAGCAATCTGAATTATGAAGAAGA
>CAJHXH010000083.1_pt1 | contig 16468 bp, 23 predicted proteins | sample 9198571 | NCBI WGS metagenome assembly CAJHXH01 (sample SAMEA7708301, study PRJEB35096) | sediment metagenome | biome: marine neritic benthic zone biome [ENVO:01000025]; feature: sediment [ENVO:00002007]; material: shallow marine sediment [ENVO:03000034] sea grass bed [ENVO_01000059] ... | reverse complement strand
CCTTAACTGGTGAAACTCCTGAAAATCAAGCTCCTGATGATTTGGAATTAGATCCTAATACCGTAGCCGAAAATATTGATGGTGCAGTAATTGGTAATGTTTCCGTTAGCGATCCTGATACCGAGCCTGAGTTTACTAACAATATATTAACTGTCAGTGATAATCGCTTTGAAGTAGTTGATGATGGCGGTACTTTACAACTGAAATTAAAAGCAGGGGAAAGTTTAAATTATGAAGCAGAAACTACTGTTAATCTGACTTTAACCGCAACCGATGCTAACAATAGTAATCTAACTTACAGTGAAGAATTTACCATCAATGTGATTAACGTCAACGAAGCACCTGATGATCTTACCCTCGATAATAACAGTGTGGAAGAAAATCAGTTAGGGGCAGTAATTGGTAACGTGGGTGTATCAGATCCCGATAATGTGCCTGAGTTTACTAACAATGTGGTGACGGTAGAGGACGATCGCTTTGAGGTAGTCGATAATGGGGGCACTTTACAACTCAAATTAAAAGACGATCGGAGTCTTGATTTTGAACTTGAACCCACTGTAACTGTTACTTTAACTGCTACTGATGCAGGTGATAATTCTTTAACTTATAGTGAGCCATTTGTTATAGATGTACTTGATGAACCATTCCGTGATATAGATTTAACTGTCGATAATCTGGATCTTGGTGGTGTTGAGTTTGATGGGCAAAATTTGACTTTATCGGGAACTGCATCAGTGGAAATAATTAATTTAGGCAGTGATGCTACCACAAAATCATTTGAAGTATTATTCTTTGAAGATAGCAATGCCAATCAAATCTATGACAATGGTATAGAAAATTTCCTTGGGACTACTCAAGTTGACAACATAATAGAATCAGGAGCAAGTCTCATAATTGAAGCTCAAATAAGTGGCTCAGTAAATTTCTTGGGTTCACCCATTGGTGCTTTTGTTGACGCTCAAAACTTAATTGAAGAACCTAATGAGACTAATAATGTAACTACCACCAGTCAAGATTGCGATGATCAAGGTAATCAACCCGGTCAATTTAATCCCGTTGTGGAATGGAATAAAAGTAGTTTTTCTGTTGTACCAAGCTCAAATCAGGTAATGATGACTCCTGCTGTTATTGATCTTAACAGTGATAGCATTCCTGATATTGTATTTAGCACCTTTACTGGTCGCAGTTATCAATCTAATGGCAAGCTCCGAGCTATTAGCGGTGAGGATGGTAGTGAAATTTGGACGGTGACAGATTCTGCTTATGAAGTACTACCATCGGGAAGTATTGCAGTGGGTGATATTGATAACGATTCATTGCCTGAAATTGTTGCTCCTTATGAAGATGGTTCTTCTCTAATTGCCTTTGAACATGATGGTACTTTTAAATGGCGAAGTTCTTCAATTAAAAGATATGGTGGTGGTCTTGGTGGATCAGTGGATTGGGGGGGAGCTTCCTTAGCTGATTTAGATCACGATGGCATAACAGAAATTATTGTCGGAGGTTCAGTTCTTGATAATCAAGGAAACATTCTTTGGGAAGGTAGTTTTGGTGGAGGAAATATTGGTTTGAGAGGACCTTTATCTGGAGTAGCTGATTTAGATATGGATGGTAGTCCAGAAATTGTCGCAGGTAGTAGTGCTTATCGAGCGGACGGTTCGTTATATTGGAATTCATCTATTGCTGATGGTTTCCCCGCAGTGGGTAATTTTGATGACGATGATTTTCCAGAAATCGTTGTTGTTTCACCTGGGCAAGTTAGTTTATTAGAGCATACAGGTGAGATTAAATGGACAAATAATGCACTCCCTAGTTCACGATATGGTCCTCCTACGGTTGCTGATCTCGATGGAGATGGAGAACTGGAAATTGGTATAGCAGGCAGATCATATACAGTTCTAGAAACCGATGGTTCGGTAAAATGGACACAATCTATTACAGATAGTAGTAGTATGACGGGTTCTTCAGTGTTTGATTTTGAAGGGGATGGTCGAGTTGAGGTGGTTTCTGCGGCTGAAAGATCCTTACGAATTTATGATGGTGAAACAGGTAGTATTTTATATCAATTCAACAAAAGTTCAGCCACCACTTATGAATATCCATTAGTCGTTGATGTGGATGCTGATGGTAATGCGGAAATTATCACCGTTGCCAATAATAGTGTGGTTGGTGGCAGTACTCAAGGGATATTTGTCATTGGCGATTTGAATGATACGTGGGTGCCGACTCGCCAAATTTGGAATCAACATACCTATCACATTACTAATATTAATGATGATGGTACGATTCCTGCCGTTGAAGCTAATAATTGGGAAATTTACAATAATTATCGTCTAAATACTCTCACTGAAGGAAATACAAATGCCTGTCCAGATTTAGCGATGTCGTTTGTTCGCCTAGAAGATAACGCAGGTGAAACAACAATAACTGCTCGTATTGGTAATGGTGGAACTATTTTTGTTAATTCAGGTGTAAATGTTGCCTTCTATCAAGGAAATCCCGAACAAGGTGGAACATTACTTGGTGTTACTCAGACTACCACCAGGTTAAATCCTGCCGAATTTGAAGATATAAGTCTAACCATTAATGAGTCAATAACTCTCGAAGAAATTTGGGTAGTCGCTGACGATGATGGTACAGGACAAGGTTTTGTCTCTGAAAGTAATGAGGAAAACAATACCTATAACTATGTTGCCGATATTCCTGATTAGTTATCATACTATTCCCTAAAATAGTGCGATCGGTTTTTTTGGGGAGATGGAAGGCGATCGTTTAGTTTAAGCTAAATATTAATCTATAATAAATCTAGAAATTCATGTTATTATCCAAGTAATAATTAAAATCTCTATTTATTTCTTATGCAATCTTCTTTTTCTTCCACAACTAAACCTTATTCTGATGAAGAAATTAAACAAGCGATCGCTTCATCTTCTCACGAACTATTAAATCAACTCAATCCCGATTATCCCATTTATCAGGAAACAGAAACCATTTGTTTTGGGCATCTTCCTGAATCTGAGCAAGAAGCTTTAAAACAAGCTTTGGCAGAAAGAACACCTAATCAACTTATCAAATATCGATTTTAAAGGAATATGGCCTATGATATTTGGTTATCTCTCAAAACAAGAGAACTATTGGACAATTTGAAACAAAACGATCTTGAAACTTATACTCAAATTTGCGATCAATTAGAAAAATTATCTATTCAAAGAGAAAACTTTAAAACAGGAGTACCTGAAAAGTTAGAAGTATTTGTTTCCCAAAATCTTAGGGTATATTATCGTATTTTGCATCGTTTAAAAAGTATTGACGTTGTTGATATTAGAGAAATTTTGTAGTGCGATCACCTTCGTAGGTTGGAGTGAGCGATAAAATCGCTAAAACTAACGATCAAGTAGAAATTTACCAAAAAGCATCACAACAAGTAGTTAACCTTGCGTTTAGTTTAATTTTAACTGCTACAATTGCTATTGTTGTACAAGCCGTGATTAATAATTAGTGCGATCGGTTTTTATAGTAGGAAAGCGATCGCCTGTTGGTTGTCGAAGATAATGGACATCAAAGAAATTTGCTTTACAAAAACTCAACACGATTCAACATTTCTTCAGGTTCAAGTATTTCCCAAAGTAATAATAAACTTTGAATAATTGCACCAATGGACTTACTTTGTTGAGGGCAATAAGCAATTCCTGTATGAATTATTTCTAATTTATTCATTCTTAAAAAATCAGTGTCTTGAGTAAAAATAACTCGCCTCTGAGACAACGCAAATTGTAGTTGAATCTCATCTGGTACACCTAACAAGACCTCTTCTGGAGTAGTGGTAACATCAACTCCTCGATGGCGTAATCCGAGAGCTATGGACTGACTTACATTTTCATCCAAATGAAATCTAATCTTTTCCTTCATTAATTTTTCTAAGTTTTTCCTTAAGTAAAGAAGGAGTTTTTGCCTTCATTTCGGCAACAAAAATTTCGTCATCTTCAATATCTTTTCTGATCTCTTCTAGATGATCATGATAATAAGACAAAGCTGCATAAACATCAGCCAAGGTAATGCTTGGATAGTGATAAACAATCTCATCAGGAGACATTCCCATGCGTTCATGCCAAACTACCACATTTTGAACTTTAATACGGTGTCCAGCAATACGAGGTTTCCCACCACATACTCCTTGTGTAATTTCAATATGATTGTTTATGGTAGTCGTCATAGCTAATTTTCTATCCTAAATTTATCTTCCCTAGTTTATCATATTTCATTTATTCATTTATTTCGTTATGACATGACAGGAAAAACGAGTCTTTGAGCATATTGGGGAGAGTTTTGAGATATATAATTGTAGATAGAGGATAAATGATTAATAGCTGTTTCCGTCCAAAAAACTTTCATTTTTGCAATCCAAATTTACTATATACCTCTTCATACGATTTATGAATTTTTGAGAAATGCGATCAGGCGTAGCCTGCCACTTCGTGATCGTTCTTTTAGTTTAGAAGGCGATCGTTGTTTGTGGGATCAAGAGCGTCAATAAAAATACACTATTGTCATTCCCCATAATGCGTCCACATTCGCAAAATTTTGACAATCCGTTTATCCTCAAAGACTTGATAGACTAGGCGATGTTGAATATTAATTCGACGAGAGAAAACGGGAGATGATGTGCCCTTAAGTTTTTCAAAATTTGGTGGAGATTGATAAGGATTTTCTTCTAATATTTCCAAAAGTCCTGAGACTTTTCTTTTCAGTCCAGTTGAAGCTATTTTTATAGAGTCTTTTTGTGCTTGTTTAGAATATTTTAATTGCCAAGACATAAATTTTGTTACCAAGGAAGGGAGTCTGAACAATCTTCAATTGGCTCATTTATTCCCTCTTCAATGGATTCCCACATACCTGGAATTGATTTTAAATAAAGAGTTTCCTGAAGAGATTTCCAATCTTCTTCACTGACTAAAACAGCACTATTATTTTTACCAGTAATTGTCACAGGTTGATGGGATTCATTAACTTGTTCCAAGAGGGTTAAAAGTTTTTGTTGAGCTTCTTTAAAGGAAATACTGGTTGAATTTAACATATTGACTTCATTCTATTGTTCGAGGATAAAATTACTAGGATTATTATATCGTATCAAGGGCGATCTGCTTTGCAGTCCGATCGCCCGTAAAGTTGATCAAAGAGACAGCAAGGGCAGTAGCACTTATCTTAAGATTTAGTATCCCGAACGAAAATCAGCCAAAATTATCAGTAAATATGGTTATTATTCATACATCATGAAATTACTAGATATTGTCTCTGGGATTTATCTTCCTATTTCTAAAATAACTGGCTATGCTCTTAATATCAATCACCCCGTGGGTGGTGACAAAGCCTATATGTTTAGAAAGCATTTAGGATATACTCAAGATAATTATCAGTTTCTTTTACAGCAAATAGAAGAAAAAGCATTAACGGCTGATGCTGTGGAACTAAAACCAAACCAATATGGGAGAATATTTCAAGTTGACTTAGAAATATTAGGATCTGATCAAGGGCAAAAAGAAAAAGTTAGAACAGGATGGATTATAAAGCCTAGTAGTAATGTAGCTCAATTAACAACCCTATATATTATAGAAAGATGAAAAAACCTGAATTATTAGATGTTATTGAATTATTAAGCGATATTCCTGAATTTAGCTTAAGAAAAGGAGAACAAGGTGCAATTATTGAGGATTATCAAGACGGTGTTTATGAGATTGAATTTACCAACAGGAAAGGAGAAACCACCGCTTTATGTTCTATCCATCAAGATAAATTTGCCGTTGTCTGGAGTGCTAAAACTGAACAATGGTTAACCCCTGTAGCCCAAAAGTAATAATAAACCTCGTAATGTCCTAATCCTATGTGTTGGGTTGCACTTGGTGGGATAGGCATCTTGCCTGTCATTTAACGATCGTTTGTTGGAGTATGAACGGGTTTTTGTGAAAGAAAATGATAATATATAAACTATGAATAGTTATTGTCAAGTAGAAAAATATGACAGATTCAGAACGCCTCGATAAAATTGAAACAACTTTAGAAAAATTAGTGGAAGAAATTGCGAAAACTAACGATAAAATCGCTAAAACTAATGATCAAGTAGAAATTTACCAAAAAGCATCCCAACAAGTAGTTAACCTTGCTTTTAGTTTAATTTTAACAGCTACAATTGCTATTGTGTTACAGGCTGTGATTAATAATTAGGAGATCGTTTTTTGTGTAGGGGCTGACGGCGGTTGAAGGGCGATCATTTTTATCGATAAATATCCCTACGATGTCCAACATCAATAACGACTATTTTCAATTCGGAATCATTTATAGTATAAATAACCCGATAAACACCGATACGAATTCGCCAACCATCTCTACCTGTAAGTTTTATACACCCCGATGGGCGAGGATTTTCTCCTAACTTTCTAATTGCATCCCTGACTTTTTGATAATCTCCATCAGGTAGCTTTTCTAAAGTTTTAGAAGCTCGTTTTTTTATAGTAATATTATATTTCATTGACGATTTTTCTCAATCTCGGCGATCGCTTTTTCAAAAGGTATCTCCTCATCATCAGTAGAAATAGCCAAATCATAAGCTCTAATTGCTTCTAATTCCTCAGATTCTTCTAATAGTTTTTGATATTCTTCTATATCCAAAAGAATTCCTATGCGATTACCTTCTGAGTCAGTGATGTATTTTTCTCCTAACTGCATTTTCAAATTAGTATTTTATTTGATAATTTTATTTTGATGATAACAAAATATCTTCATTTTATTGAGATGTGTTGGGTTGCACTATCGTTAAGTTTAATCAATTTTTATTTCAATAAACGTGCTAATTTTTTATAAACTTCATCATCATTGCGTTTACCTACTAAGATAATTTATACTAAATCTTTATCTGGTTGATAACGATAAACAATCCGATATTCTCCAGTATCGACTCGATAAAAGTCTGGGTATCCTTTTAATTGTTTGCAATCGTTAGGTAATGGTTCAACATTCAAAGATAAGGCTTTCTTGGCAATTTGAGCGGCAATTTTGGGTTGTAAACCTTGTAAAAAGTTTAATACTGCTTGTAATCCATCTAGTTTAGCCATTGGCGATTTTCTCTAAAGTTGCAGTGAATTTATCGCTTCCTACCATTTTTGAGCGTGTTATAGCTATTTCTGCTGTTTTGCCCAGATTTAAATCTTCTAGCTCTTCTAATCTCCTAATTAGTTCTTGATAGGCTTGGGCTGATATAATTACATGGCTTGGTCTTTTTTGTTTAGTAACCAGTACTGGTTCAACTTGAGCGTTATCAAAGACTTCCCCGTGTTGATTTCTTGTTTCGGTAAGGGAATATGTTTTCATAACTTTCTAATATTTTGACTATTATCTACATAATAGCAGAAATGTACATAAAATATCTGGTAAAAATGGTTATGATTTTGATGTGCTAAGGCGATAGTTTATGGGACTACAGCATTTTTTATTATCTAAACCACAAGCACAGATGGTGGGGAGTACCCACCCTACGAAGTCCTACGATTTTTCGTTATCTAGTAATTAGTCTATTGTCCATTGTCCATTGTCCATCGTCCATTATTTACAATTCTTGGTAATTAACTAAACGGGCAAAGCTACTTGCTTCCAGACTAGCACCCCCAACTAAAGCACCGTCAATTTCAGATTGTGCCATAATTTCATCAATATTACTGGGTTTAACAGAACCACCGTATTGAATAGTGATATTTTTGTTATCCAAATTTTCTCGAATTATTCCAATTACCCGATTAGCCTCATCTGACTCACAAGTGTCACCAGTGCCGATCGCCCAAATTGGTTCATAAGCAATCACTAAGTTACTTTGATCAACATCAACTAAACCTTTTTTCACTTGAGAGATAATCACTTTCTCCGTTTCTCCTGCATCCCTTTGTCTTTTAGTTTCCCCAATACAAAGAATCGGCGTTAAACCGTGACGTTGAGCCGCTAACAGGCGATAATTAACAGTTTCGTCTGTATCACCAAAAAATTGACGGCGTTCACTATGCCCCACAATAACATAATGAATGCCCATTTCCGTTAACATTGCTCCGGCTATTTCCCCAGTAAAAGCACCTTTATCTTCCCAGTGAATATTTTGTGCACTTAATTGAATGCGACTGTTATGTAAATTTTTGGACATAGAGCTTAAACTGGTGAATGGTACTCCTAAAACTATTTCTCTGTTTTCAGGGGTTTCTTCTAAAAGAGGTAAAAACTCTTGTAAAAATTCGAGGGACTCTGCTTGAGTCTTGTGCATTTTCCAGTTACCAGCAATAATAATTTTTCGCACTTTCTTTCCTATATTTTCGTTAAATAGTTATTTTAAAAATCTTGATACACTTATGCTCAAAGAGAAAAAATAAGACTTATTCTGATGAGTGAGCATAAGTTCCAAAACTTTTATTGTATAACTTCTAGGTAGTTTAAGCAAAGGATAAACCTGAGTTCGCAGGGCAAACGCATCTTAAAACCAAAAAATATAGACTAAAATAATTTTAAAACTTATGGCGATCTCTACCCGCTAAAAGGAGATCTCTACCAGTTTCTTTAGAGTTGAACATGGCGATCTGCTTTCCGATTCACCAACTACTTTTGACAAGAGAAAATGGGGATTCAAGCCCACGACTTCAGGCGTGGGTAATTCGCGCATTCGCTCATTCGCTCATTCTAAATTCTTTTTGACTGCACCCCTTTTTCAGCAGATCTTAGTTAGACTTCTTCGAATGTAAAAACAATTTCGCATACTTTGACTCGCTATACTTTCTTAAGTATCTGAATTTGTTTGCCAAGAATGGTATGTAGGCTTCTGGTAGAGGAGGCATTAAATCTTTTCTCAGAACGTATTCATTGTTATGTTCATCGTAGTATAGTTTAGACGCAGGCACTATCCTTTTTTTCCATATTTCACCACTAATTGAGTCTAAATCATCAAGATAAGCTGAGGAAGTAAAAATAGATTCAGCTGGATTTATACTTTGCGTAACTTGTGCTTCATGAGGAAAAGAACTAGACCCTTTTGAGCGTGCTTCAAAGCGAGTTACGATACGTTGCTGAATTTGCTGAGGTGACCGATATTGATAATGCTTTAACCTAATCCTTTTAGGATAGATTGCACCAAAGTATGGCCAACCACAGTTCTTATCCCATACGATTTTTTGATCGTATCTAAAGAAACGATTTTCCGACCAATTATTGAGGTAGTAGCGACACTTTTCTTCCACCGGTACATTGTCAGAAAAGGAGCTAGGATCCTGATTGTAGCGCTCTAGATCTTTATCCGTAAAATAATATTGAAAACTAGCACTCCACACTGCCTGATACTGATTTGGTACCTTGTTCAAGAAAGTACGGGGATCATCAATGTAGAATTCATCCGCATCAAGGCGACACCACCAATCACCTGGTTTACTGTTACCACTGAAATCATGGAATACTTCACCACGCATATAATCATCAAATGGCTGACGATTGTCTTGCTTATGGGGAATAATCTGAGAATATTTTTTTGAAATCTCTAGTATTTTTTCCCATGTGTTATCGTTGCTGGCATTATCAACCACATAGATATAGTCGCACCACTCAGATGCCTTGGTTAAAGTCTGAGCTATGATATCTGCTTCATTTTTGGCAATACAAATGCCGTGAATTTTCATGTTCATAACATGCTTACATATATCAAAAGAATTTATAAAGATTACCTTATAAATACATAGTACCCTCTATTTCAACCAAAGAGTTATTAGAGACGATCGAATCTTGACAATAATGATCGCTGCTTGAAATAAAAAATTCTGATCTAACTCTTAACCCAGTATTCATGGATTATCTTAGGGATCACTGAAAGTGGGAGCCGAAGGGCTGATCGGTTTTCCCTTCCTTGAGTAGGTGAATTATAGCAGTAGCCAGATTCTTGAGACATTCCCCGAACAGGCAAGATGCCTGTCCTACCTTCGATATATTTTATTTCGTCCTAACCAATCTTGGCAATGGCGATCGCTGGATAAAAAAAAATTCTGATCTAACTGTTAACCCAGTATTCATGGATTATCTTAGGGATCACTGAAAGTGGCAGCGGAAGGGCTGATCGGTTTTCCCTTCCTTGAGTAGGAGAATTAACGATAATATTTCTATTCTTCAAGCCTCTAACTTCAGGTAAAGTTTAGGTGATTTCGATGAAAGAATTTACCAATTTTCTCCATAATTCCTCCCTTTTTAAGACAAGCCCAAAACAGAGCGGCTTGGTTAATTCTAAATTCGATCGGCTAAATTCTAAATTCTTTTTGACTATCTTCTTAGGGGTTTTTGTAATTGACTTTCTAAAGACTCCTTCTCAGAATAAACAATCCCCGATAGAGAAGCATTAGTCACTTGAGTTGCTTCACCAGCAAAGAGAAACCAACGACTACTTTTAGGTAAATCATCAAAGGCTTGGTTATTGGATGACAACCAAATTAGAGGTGAGGAAGGTAAATTATTATTCTTAATCCCTGTGCCAAATTCTACTTCTGCCAAAGTTTCTAAAACTACCTTACTACCGTGAACTATACCAGTTTCTGCTGTCCATAAATTTACATTTAACTGTTGCCTACTAGCATAAAAATACATGGAAGCGGCGGCAATTACAGCTTGCTCAAAATATTCATCTTGCCAATCAGAGCTATTATCTAAAGCTATAATGACTTCTTCTCCCCCCGTAATAGTCTCTAATTCTCTGACTTGTAAATTATCAAATTTGGCACTACTACGCCAATGAATTAAACGAATTGGATCACCAAAACGATATTGCCGTAATCCTTTTGTGACTCCTTCCGTAGCGGATTGATATAATCTTTCGCTTTGTTGTTGACGGGTTTCTTCTGCACCTAAGTTATCAATTAAGGGGCAAACTTTTAAAGGCAAAACTTGGGGGTAAACAATAGCTTTAGTTTCTAACTGACGTTGACGACGACAAGAAAATAAACCCAATGGGGCGGCCGTTTTTACGTCTAAGTCATGCCAATGATAAATACCTCTGCGATTACTGTGGGCGTAATATATCCATTTAATCGTTTCTTGAGGAGGAATTGTCTCAATACTGGTAGTAACGGGAGGAGATAAAACAGACGGTAATTGATCAATAATTTGTAGCAAGGTTTTGGCGGTTTTTGTGGGATTATTGATCACTAATTCAATGGTTAATTCATCTCCAGCACTTACTGGTTCAATGGGCGATCGCTTAATTAGTAGTTTGTTCAAGGTTTGCCTTGCCACAAAAATATTTAAACCTAATAGGGAGAACAAAATACCACTGAGAACATAAAGCCAGCCAGCCATAGTATTAGTTGCCGCCCCAAAAAAACATAAACTAATAGCCAACAAAATCCAACCACTATAGGCGGGGGTTGCCCAGTGAGATTCTAACCAATCATTAACAACCCTCAATAAATTTTTTTTCTTAGTAGAATATTGATGTTTAGGATTCAACTTTTACTCCACGCCAAAAAGCAACATAGTTTTTAATATTGTTCGCCTTCTCTTTTGGTTCGGGATAATACCATGCGGCATCTTTATTTTCTTGTCCCTCAACTATAATATTATAATAACTTGCTACTCCTTTCCAGAAACAAGAGGTATTAGTATCACTGGGTTTAAAATATTTTTGGTTAATGGTATCTGGGGGGAAATAATAATTGCCTTCAACCATTTCACAGTTATCACTTTCAGCTAAAACTGCGCCATTCCAAATTGCTTTTGCCATGTTTTTACTTAGAGATAATTCTAGTTAAATTTGCGATTAGAATCATTATACTTTAATGTAGGGCGATGCACTGCCCACCTTAGATCTGAAATTATAGCCGTCGCCATGATGCAACGCCACGTTTTGAGATTCTTCGACAAGCTCAGAATGACAATTAGAGATGAAAGGAGACATATTAATTTTAGATAACTATCGCATGGGGCATGGTAGGCTTCCTTTTACCGGAGAAAGAAGGATTTATACCGCCTTCGCTTGAGATATATTGGTGTGAAGAACAGGATTACTGGCGTGCGCCCATCACAAGGGATTTATCAGAGACTCACCGTGTGAGTCTTCGCTTCGCTACGCCAGTCTCAAGCACGGTTTTGAAGACGAGTGGAAACGGTTAGGTTTCTGCTTAGTTGAACCAATTGTCAGTTAAGGTAGATGTGGTGAACCAAGAATCAACCGTTACAGCTGAAGCTGTAACGGGCTGAGTGTCAATCGTTATCTTCTTCTTCTTCATCCTTACTGGGATAAACAAAGCTAGTAGATTTCTCAGAGGCTTGTGCATTTAACACTGACATACCCAGAGATAATGCTTTTTCAGCTTGAAACTTTGCTTTTCTCTTCCAGTGTGCTTTACGTTGATCTCGTTTTGCTTTAGATGTTTTCTTCTTTGGTACAGCCATAACAATTCAATAATTTTTTTATTTATCTGAATAAATTTAATTTAGACAATTTTACTATTCTAACTTTATTTACCCTTCTATGACAATAGCTTCAATTTCAACTACTGCTTTTGTCAAATTATCATTAACAATTTGATAATCAAATTCAGCACTAACTACCATTTCTTCCTTGGCTTTGGCGAGACGTTTGATAATAGCATCTTCTGCATCATTTCCTCTCCCACGCAAACGATTTTCCAATTCCTCTACTGAGGGTGGTGCAATAAAAATTTTCACAGCAGAAGGAAAAGATTGAAAGACTTGTCTCGCACCTAACACTTCAATTTCTAAAATAATAGTTTTACCTGCTTGTATCTGATCAATAACAGGTTGTTTCGGAGTCCCATAATAATTACCAGCATATTCTGCCCATTCTAACAACTGTGACTGCTCAATCATTCCTTTAAATTCCTCTACCGAAAGAAAATAATAGTCAAAGCCCTGAATTTCTCCCTGACGAGGCGATCGAGTAGTAGCTGACACAGACAAAAATAATTCTGGATGCCGTTGGAGTAGAGATTTAACAATCGTACCTTTGCCTACTCCACTAGGACCAGTAATAACTACCAGTTTACCAGTTTTACTCATAAGTTACTGAAGATAACATATATCAATTAATGTTTATTTATCGACCTCTTTACTGCTAATAAAACGATGGGCAACAGTTTCTGGTTGAATTGCCGACAAGACAACATGACTCGAATCAGTAATAATTACAGCTCTAGTTCTTCTACCATAGGTAGCATCGATTAATTGTCCCCTTTCTCTGGCATCGCTTATAATACGTTTAATCGGGGCAGACTCAGGGCTGACAATTGTAATTACTCGATTAGCGGCAACGATATTACCAAAGCCAATATTAATTAGTTTAACATCCATAGATTTCTTGCAATTTAGCATTTATTTGGTTACTTTCTCCATCATATCGCTTAATATTGAGAATTACAACTATTTTTGTGGCATATTAGGGATAAATCAGGTTTATATACGATCTTTGGCTATTAATACTAACTCTTTTGGCGATTTTCTTCCCTAAAAATCCACACACATTGCCCACGTCAGAAAGAATTTAGCCGATCGAATTTAGAATTTAGCCGATCGAATTTAGAATTCAGAATTACCCCAGCTTGAAGTTCTAGAATGGTATGCTGAAAGGAGAAAGAAATATTACTATCTCCGAACACTTAAATTTATGGAAACTATTTTAGTAGCAGGTGCTACCGGCGGGGTTGGCAAGAGAGTTGTGAGTAACCTTCTAGCCAATAATTATCGGGTAAAAGCCCTCGTTAGAGATGCCAATAAAGCCAAGGCGTTACTAGACGATTCCGTCGAACTTTTTGAAGGAGATATTACTCTTGCCGAAACTTTAACTCCTCAATTAATGGCTGGCGTTTCTGCGATTATAAGTTGTATCGGGGTTCGGGTTCAACCAGTGGAAGGAGATACTCCTAATCGAGAAAAATACTATCAAGGGATTAAATTTTACCTACCAGAAGTAGTTGATAGTCCTGAAATGGTGGAGTATGAAGGTATTAAAAATTTGATCGAAATTGCCAAAAAATATCTTAGCCCCAGAGAAAATTTATTAAATAAAGCTCAAGGTGAAATGCCTACACCCCTATGGATTATGATTAGTTCAGCCGGTGTAACTCGTCCAGGGCGTCCAGGAATTAACCTAGAAGAAGAACCACCAGCAGTGCGACTAAATGATCAATTAGGAGGTATTCTCACTTGGAAACTGCGGGGAGAAGATGTAGTGCGAGAAAGTGGCTTACCTTACACCATTATCCGCCCTTGTGCCTTAACCGAAAAATCAGGAGATAAACTTCTTATTTTTGATCAAGGAGACAACATGAAAGGGCAGGTTAGTAGAGAGACGATTGCAGAACTTTGCGTTCAATTATTGACACTTCCCCAGGGGTGTAATAAAACCTTTGAAGTCAGGGAAGAAATGGAAACAGTTAGTTCGCTCAACCTGAAGGAAGAGTTAGCCAACTTGCAACCCGATAACGAAGTCGCTACTAGTGGAATACAGAATTAAGAATGCAGAATGCAGAATAAAAAAACCTTATTTACACTTTTTCCCACTCCACATAATTAAACGTTTTATAACTGGATTTCGTAGTAAGGGCTTTAGCCCCATTGGTGTCAACTTAAGCTAAAAATATTGAACTGACTTAGGGGGGAGTGTCAATACTGCTCCGGATTTGAAAAATTCATGGTTGTGACTCCGGATAGGGAAGAGGGAGAAGATAGGGAAGAGAGGGAAGAAAAAAGCCAATTATGAACGGTGTTTCCCAAACTCCCCAGACTCTCCACACTCCCCACACTTTTCATTTGATAACGTTTGATCGCTTAACCGAGCTGTATTGGGGGGAGTGTTGGAATTGTGGAAGTTTTTTTGTAGTTGGGTTAAACGAAGTGCAACCTAACATTAATCAGGCTTTTGTTGGGTTTCGTGCCTCAACCCAACCTACTTGAGTCCAACTAATTACAGAAAAATGGTAATTTTCAGAGTATGATTAAGTTATGGGCAGTTTTAATTAATTTATCATCGTTATTATGACTATTGCGATTAAAAAACCAATTCTGGTGGCTGGAGTTAGTCTTTCTTTTTTACTGTGGTTATGGCAGAGTCTTCAGTCTCATGTCAGTGAAATTGGCGAATATAGTATTTGGGGCTTAGTTGTTATCAGTGGTTGTTTGTGGTTGTGGTTGCCAAAAAATAAAAATAATAATTCTCAAGCTTTAATTTCTACTCCTATTACCCCCACAAAATTAGCGGAAGTTATTGAAGATACGAACAAGTTAATTAACAGTTGGGAAGCCGAAAAAAAGGCTTTTAAATCTAGTCAATCTTTATCAAAAAATCAGTTATTAGCAATAGCCGAAGAAAAGAATAGTCTCTTAAATCAATTAGCTAAGATTAAAGAATACTATCCTCAAAATAACTTACAAGTTGCCCTGGCGGGTAATCATAAATTTAGTGCCTATACTTTAGCCAAAATATTAAATGAATCACTAGACACTAATCAAACTAATTTTACGGTAATTGATAATTTATTTAGTGCAGTTGAGGATCATAATTTAGCGAAACAAAACTTATTATTAAATTATGATTTAGTTTTATTTATTATTCATGGTGATTTAACTGAATCGGAAAAACAGATTTTAATTAATTCTTTTAAATCTCGACAAAAATTACTGTTACTTTTCAATCAAGTTGATTATAGTTCTCCAGAAGAAAAAAATATAATTTTCAATCAATTGAAATCAATAATTAGTGATTTTCTTGACAAAGATAATCTCTTAACTATTTCCACTAATAATCAAACTGTGAAGGTTAAAAAATATCAAGACGAAGAAAACTATCAAGAATGGGAAGAAAAAATAAATCCTGACTGTGATAATTTAATTGATAAATTAAACTTTATTATTAGTAATGAAACCCCACAATTAGTATTAAATACTGCCTACAGAAAGGCGATCGCCTTACGGACAGAAGTTAAACATAAATTAAATCAAGTTAGAAAAGATAAAGCCTTACCCTTAATTGAAAAATACCAAATTATAGCCGCTTCTGCCACCTTTGCCAATCCAGTCGCCAGTTTAGATTTATTAGCAACTGCGGCTATTAATACTCAAATGATTATTGACTTAGGCAAGATTTATCAACAAAAATTATCTTTAAATCAAGCTCAAAATGTAGCCGTTGCTTTAGCTAAATTAATGGTTAAATTAGGGATAGTTGAACTTTCTACCCAAGCTATCACTGCTATCTTAAAAACTAATGCGATAACTTTCATAGCTGGGGGAATTATTCAGGGAGTAAGTACTGCTTATTTAACTCGAATTTGTGGTTTAAGTTTGATTGATTATTTTGCCAACACTGAACTAAATAGCCATAGTGAAACTGTTAATCTAGATAAAATTAAAACAAAATTACAATCAGTTTTTAATCAGTATCAAGAGCAAAATATTT
>CAJHXH010000922.1_pt1 | contig 16746 bp, 18 predicted proteins | sample 9198571 | NCBI WGS metagenome assembly CAJHXH01 (sample SAMEA7708301, study PRJEB35096) | sediment metagenome | biome: marine neritic benthic zone biome [ENVO:01000025]; feature: sediment [ENVO:00002007]; material: shallow marine sediment [ENVO:03000034] sea grass bed [ENVO_01000059] ... | reverse complement strand
GAATAAAATCGATCATCTCACTGAAAAGGGAACTAAAATACAGCCATGTTTTTTAATAATTTTAATTAAATATTTTCGCTTCATTTAATTTCTAAGACGGCAACTTTTTTAATACCTGGTATAAAATTTTCTGAAAACTCTTTATATAAATGTTTAAGGTGTTCTTGTAAATCTTCTAAGTTTTCTCCTTGTGTCCAATGATAAGGATATTCATTCAAATAACCTAAATATTTACCGTCATTTTCTAGCCAAAATGTATATTATATTTTCATAATTTTATCTTAGTTATTTTTATTTACCTTAAGAAAAGAAAAGAATTGTCTGGTAGAACCATATAATCAGCCATCATTTTTATTTAGTAATAAAAATTCAAAGGGCAGGAAAAACCCCACCCTAATTATATATAATTTAACGCTTGGTTAACTTAGTTAACACTTTATTCTATCGCTCGACAAACTTAACTCATTTAATTATCTCCCATTTTGACATTTTTCTAATAATTATATATTTTTACATAGCATAGCGATCACCTTTTCAACACTACAAACTTGATCGCCTTTTAATGAATATCATTTTTGTGTTAGTTTAAAAGAAAATTAAATTAATCCATGAAACTAATATGACTCAAACTATTGAAGTTAGCTTAATCGATGTATTAAACAAAATCGATAATAAAATTGATAGCCTTGAACAAAAGATTGAGAATAAAATTGATAGCCTTGAACAAAAGATTGAGAGTAAAATTGACAGACTTGATAGTAGGATTGATCAACTTGAGAACAAAATTGATCATCTTACCGAAAAAGTAACTAAAGTTGAGATTGATGTAGAAAAATTGAAAACTCAAGGTGAGCAAGTTACGAAACGACTTGATAATGTTGAAAGTAGATTAAATAGTATGACGATCGGCTTTTTAAGTATAGTGGGAATACTCGTTACAGCACTATTAGGAATTATTGGCAAACTTACCCTATTTGATAAAGTATAATTTAGAAGCATTTACATCAGATTTTTGATTATGTTTAGATTGTCGATGACTTCCTTTTGTGCGAGATAAATACCAACCATCATTTTCCAAAATTTTGATGATTTCTTTTACTTTCATTATTCATCGTTTTTATTCTTAAATCAATCCAAGTTTCAAATTATAAAATATGTAGGGTGGGCACTACCTCGCAATGGAAACATTAAAAAAAATTAATCCTTAGTTAACTTAGTTAATAACTTATTCTATCGCTCTACAAACGCCTTCATATCCTCCACAGGGTTTTCAAGTTAATAAACCTCATCATGGCTACCAATATCCACTAGAATAATTATTAGGTCAGATGATTCTGTATCTTTGCTAAAAGTAAAAACAATACGACAGTCATAACTAACAGAACATGACCAACAATCAGCAAGATTACCTGTTAGCTTATGAGTTTTTAAAGAAGGAGTAAAAGGATCATTTTCTAATAAATCTAATACTGATAAAATTCTATTTTCTAGTTGATAATTCTTTTTTTATTATACGCTTAAATACTCTTTAAAATCTCTTTTAAGCTACTAAATTCACTCCTCTTCATCCTCTAATAAATAGGCTTTTATTTCCTCAGCAGTTCTTTTTTTTACTCTACCTTCTTGGAAATCTTTGACTATAGCTTTAGCGTTATTTGCTATCTCTAAACGTCGTTTCTCCATGCGTCTTTTTTTGATTAAATCAAATAAATAATCTTGATATTCTAAAGGTAAATTCTCAATAGATTCGATAATTTCTTGAAAAGAAGTTACACTCATTTAATTATCTCCCATTTTGATCTTTTTCTAATCATTATATATTTTTACATGGCATAGCGATCATCTTTTTAATCATCTTTTCAAAAGAAAAAAATTTGATTGTTTACTTGTAAATATCACCTCTCGAACCGATCGCTGTAATAACATATAAATTATTATCAACATCCTCCACAAACAAAATACGATATTTTCCTACTCTTAGACGAAATTCAGAACGTCCTTTCAATTTTTTAATGTCAAGATTACCATAATTATTAATCAAATCATCTAAGGCTTGAATAATTCTTATTTGTTCATCTCTCGGTAACTTTAATAAAAATTTTTCTGCCTTTTTTAATAAAATATAATCAGTCATCTTGATTTAGTGATAATTTTTTCTTTAATTCACTAGAAGTAATTCCCTTATCTTTTCCAGTTATATATTCTTGCCATGCTTCCTCACTTTCTGCAATTTCCGCTTGAGAAATAACTTCATCACTATCTTCTACTTCAACATATTGAGCAAGAGAATATTTTAAGGTATTCAATAGTCTAAATTGCTCAGAAATAGACATTTTTTGTACTTCTTTTACAATTTCAGGATAAGTACTCATTTTTGCTCACAAGTATAAAAATTTAATTATGTTAAAAATTATAGGGCAGGAAACCCCACCCTAATTATAAATTAACGCTTGGTTAACTTAGTTAATACTTTATTCGATCGCTTTACAAACGCAATGATACTATGCTTTTTTAACTTTATTAAACTTCTACATACTCACAAATAGAAACTGAATCGGGAATTTTTATCCCTTCTTCTTGTATTCCTTCTAGGTGAAAAACGATCGCCTCTTTGATTAATTCCCTAACTTCTGCTAATGTCTCTCCTACTGCGACACAACCGGGTAAATCGGGTACATAAGCACCGTAACTATTCGCCCCCTTTTCAATGACAATTGCATAACGCATAATTAATAATCTCCCTATATTTGTGCTTGTCTCCAGATATTTTTTAAAGTTTGTTTAAAGTTCGAGCATTTTTTCATAAAATATAATTGTTGTTATTGGGAGGAAATAGGATTATTTTACCTACTAATGAGCAAGGTATAAAATGTATCTACCTGTGTCAATCGTTAACTAACAGTTATCAGCCAATTTATATGGTGAGACTTGATGAAAGAGACGGGAAGATATTTATACTTGCTGGAAATGACATTCAAATTTTAATTAGTCGTAATGGAGACTGGGAATTTTTATGATGAAACCTAATTTTACCACTATGAATAAAGAAGAATTACGTCAATATGTTATTCAAAATCAAGATGATAAGGAAGCATTTTATCAATATCTCGATCGTTTAAAAGCTAATTCAGATCATACAATTTATTCACATTCTCTTTCTGCCAATGAAATTGAAACAGTTGTTACTAATCATATTCAAAAAAAAGACAATCAAAATAAGTAGATAGATTGAGTTAAAAAACGTGCAACCCAACACCAACAAAACTTAGTAAATTTTTGGGTTTCGTGTCTCAACCCAACCTACAGGCGATCGCACTACTGTTGGTACTTTTAAGTTCAGACAAAATCATCATATAGATTTGAGAACTCTTGCGACAGAATCTTTTAATTCTTTTATTTCTTTTTTCTTTTCCTTAAGCCTATTTGAATAAAACCCCCCGTATTTCAGTAGTACCGGAAAAGCCAAAGCTGGTTTTACAACAACCGAACCAGCATCTGCTAGTCCAGCTTTTACTCCTGCGTAATCTCCAAAAAATTCTTGTCGTAATAAATCTCTCAATGAATCTCTTGTATTTTCATAATCCCCCAGATGATAATGACATAAAGCTAATCCCAAGTAACTTAAAGCTAAACGTTCTTCTTTTTCTAAACTGATAGCTTTATTAAAACGATTTCGAGCTTCTCTTAATAAACTACTTTGCTCTTTTTCAGACTTAGCGGCTTGATTTAATGCTCTTATTCCAGCTTCAAACTCAGCTTGTGCCAGTCTATCTATCTTACTACTAATTGATTCAATAATTCCCACATATTCAGCTAGACATTTAGCTAAATTAGCACCCTTAAAAACCGTTATAATTTCCATTCTTTTCTCACAAATATCAAAACTTTAAAATACAGGGCAGGAAAAATCCCACCCTAATTATAATTTAACGCTTGGTTAATTTAGTTAACACCTTATTCGATCGCTCTACAAACGCAGTCATACCCTCCGCAGTAAACGCCCGTTGTGCCATTAACGCTAAATCATAAACGTGCTGACACATCATATTAACCATGTCTTTAGTAGGTGACTCACCGCTACCTTGAATGATTGCACCCTTGTTGAGTTGATAGATATTTTCAATCAGAGGATGGGCAGTATTAATCATCAAAATGTGTTCTTCAGGAAACTTCATCTCTTGTTGTTGCATCATCGCAGTCATTTCTTGCATCCGACGCATAGCTTCGGGTAACAATACCATTGCAGGGGGAGTTTCTTCCTGAGTTTCCGCTTTTAAGGATTGAGTTTTAATATTAACCTTGGGCTTGCCAATGGCTTTCTCAAAAATGTCCTTAATCTCATCAGCACGGGATTTATTGGTTGTAGGATCGACAATTTCACTGCTTTTATCCTCTTCCACCAAGCTATCATCTAACTCCGAGTCAACCCGTGAGAATTTAACATCGGTGTATTCCCGCTCCAGAAAAGGAATAAAATAGTTAGTGTCAATGAAAGAATCCATGAATAGCACTTCAATGCCCTGATTTTTGTACAAATCCACATAGGTACTTTGAGTTTCGGCATTATTACAGTAAAAAACTCGTTTTTCGTGTTTTTCTTTGTTACGCTCTAAATATTCATTTAAAGTGGTGTAAGGCTCAGTATTTTCATCGGATACGTCTGCCCACGCATCATCATCCCCTGATTGTACCTCAACTTTGGGTTTTTCTTCTGCTTTGTGAGCTTGGTAGGTGGTGCGATAGATAATTAAATCTTCTACTTGTTTTTTAAACTTCTCATCTCTTAATGAGCCATATTTGACGAAAGTGCCGACATCTTCCCAACAACTGATATATTTGGATTTATCTTCCTTGTATAAGGATTTTAGGCGATCGCCAATTTTCTTAGAAATAAAATCAGCAATACGTCTGACAGTGCGATGATTAGTTAAAGCACTACGAGAAACATTAAGAGGAATATCAGGGCTATCAATTACCCCCCGCAACGGCATCAAAAATTCAGGGATAATTTCTTCACAATGATCACTAACGAATACCTGATTACAGAATAACTTAATTTGCCCTTTAGTAACATCAACATCGGGTTTTAATTTGGGGAAATATAAAATGCCGTTGAGTAAAAAAGGATAATCAGTACTTAAATGAACCCATAGTAAAGGATCTTCCTGAAAAGGATATAAATAGCGGTAAAATTCTAAATAATCCTCATCTTTCAGATTTTGGGGAGATTCTTTCCAGAGGGCTTTTTGTTTATTAGCTGATTCAGTACCCATTTTTATGGTAACGGGGACAAAATCAGAATATTTCTTAACTAGATTTTTAATTCTGCTTTCTTCTGCATATTCGGTTTCCTCATCCATTAAAGTGAGAGTCACAGTCGTGCCGGGGGTGGTGCGAGAAGATTCAGTTAATTCAAATTCAGGTGAACCATCACAACTCCAATGAATTGCGTTTGCTCCTTCATGATATGATAAAGTGTCGATTTCTACCTGCTTGGCTACCATGAAACAGGAATAAAAACCTAAACCGAAATGCCCGATTAAATCATTAGCAGTTTTTTGATATTTAGTAATAAAATCTTCGGCACTAGAAAATGCAACTTGGTTAATATATTTTTTAACTTCTTCTACCGTCATGCCGATACCATTATCACTAACAGCAATGGTTTTTTTGTCCTTATCCACAGTAATAGTAATTTCAGGCTCAGGTAATTCACCATTAATTTCCCCTGCCAAAGAAGCCATTTTCGCTTTAGAAATAGCATCCACAGAGTTGGAGATTAATTCTCTTAAAAAGATTTCGTGATCAGTATAAAGGGATTTTTTAATAATCGGGAAAATATTTTCAGTATGGATCGTAATATTTCCCTTTTCTAGGACAGTACTCATATATATTAATTCTTTATGTTAATAGTTAGTTACAACAAAACTCAAGTCTAATGTCATTGTTACTGACTATCTATGATCATGTCAAAGATGATTTTACTTAATCAAGATGTGGTTTACCGTATCAGTTAAAAGAAGGCAGAGGTTAGAAGGCACTCGTGCCGTAGGTTCAGAATTTAGATTATGCTAAATATAGGAAAAGTTAAATATGAAAATGAATGAATATTGAAGACATCGAAAAAACGAGCGAATTTATGTTAGCTGTACAACGAGAGTTACAAGAATCTCAATTAAGATTACACGAAACTCAATTAAGACAAATTATAAATGTTATTACCTAATCAAAATGTGGTTTACCATATCAATATTAAATCGGTTTAACTTTGTCTCCTACTTGTGGATTCTCAAAGGGTAGGTTAACACCTTCTATTTGTTGTTTTAATCGTTCTATTTCTGATTTTCCTTGAGTAGCGATAACAGACTCGAAGCGTTTATAAAAGCTACCACCCAAAAGTGAATCAAAAAGATTTGGTTGAATAACTTTACTCGACTCAACTATAGACATTTTGTGTTGAACATTAACCACTTTTCCTTGCCCTTTAACTATTTCTAAATAGCCTAAAGACTCTCCTGTGTCTGGATCTATTATTTCATTATCATCAATAGCATACAATAAAACTCTCTGACCATCTCTGATACCATGCAACTCTCCTTTGTTAATTACAAGCGTATATTCGTTGATTACTTCAACAACAGTAGCAGGAAATGCACCTTTTTTAGCGATTACAGGGGCTTTTGATTCATTCTCCATTTTGATTCTCCTTTAAAAATATGTTAATGAAGTTCTATCAATGTTAGGCTTTATGATAATTCTTTCTTTGATTACACTTTCGTTATTGCCTAGTCTATCAAAAATATCTCTACTAGATCGTAATTGACTAGGTGATTGTATTCGAGCTTGTATGTTACCATCCGTTTGAACATTAATAATTTCTCCAACAGCAATCAATGATTCATAACCATTTTCATCTTGATAAACCACAGAAATAAATTGATTAATATTAAATAAACTAGATTTGCTTAAGAGACATAAGATTTGCTCATTTTCCTCTTTTTTGGTATATGTTATTTTTGGAAACTTAATTGTTTCTAATTCACTAAATAGATTTTTATTATCATCTTTTTCTGTTTGTAAATCTAATTCTAATTGACGATTTTGATTAAGTAACTTATTAATAGCGTTAAGCAAAGTCCATATTAAGATAACAACAAGAATAACAATAATTATTAACCAAATAATCCCAATTTTAGTGTCTTTAGAAATAAACCAAGCTAATAAACTAATACAAATTCCCAACAAACCTAATAAAAGTCCATTAATTTCTTGAAAACTTTGCCACAGTAATCCCCAGAAATTTCTCATTGATTATCATTTAATTTATTCAAGTAAGATATACTCAGAAATGATTGTAACCCATCAAGATGTGGTTTACCGTATCAATATCAAATAGGTTTAACTTTGTCTCCTACTTGTGGATTTTCAAAAGGCTGTTTTATCCCCTCTGTTAATAATTTAAGTTTTTCCGTTTCTGAAATCCCTTTCATGTTATCTATTAGAGATTCAAAGCGTTTTCTTTCTAAACTCCTATCAATACCAACTGCTTTATCAAGAATAGATGATGTTGGTTTAATTACTCGATCTGATTCAATCGTAGCCATTTTGTCTTGAATATTAACTACTCTGCCAGTACCTTTTGTTATTTCCCAAAAACCAAGTGATTCCCCAGTATTGGGATCAATTATTTCTTCTGTACTTATTTGATAAAGTAATATTCTTTGTTGTTGTCTCATTCCATCCTTTTCGCCTTTGTTAATTATAATTGTAAAAGGATCTATCACTTTTACGACAGTTGCAGGAAAAGTGCCTTTTTTTGCGATACTGGGTGCTTCTGTTAAATTTTCCATCTCTATACCTCTTAAAAATTATTTGAGAAAACTATTGGGAATCGTTGGTTTGACAAAAGTATTTTTGATCACATTGCTATCATTATTACCGAGTTTATCTAAAATATCTTGATAACTAGATTCTGGTTTATGAACCATCGCCTGTATTTTACCATCACTAACTCGTATATCTTTGACATATCCTATTCCAATTAATATCTCAAAACCTTCGGAATCTAAATAATAGAAAGACAATACCGATTTAACCCCTAAATATTCTGATTTCCCTAAAAGGCAAATTATTAAGCCTGTCTTTTCTTCTTTATCCCCTCTATCTCAAAACCTTCGGAATCTAAATTCTAAATTCTAAATTTAAAACAGACAATGTTATTACATAAAGTGCAAGATTTCAGTCTAACAGTCCCGTTCTATGATTTACTTAAAAATGAATATATTAAACAGAAAAAGATGTCAAATATTATTGATTCAATTAAAAATTTAATCCCTCAACATAAAAAAAAATTAGATCAACAGGAATTTGTCAAAGCTGCAATGGGTGCTTGTGCTTTATTAGCTGTGGCTGATGGTGAAGTTAGTTTTGCTGAATTAATGGCACGAGATTATTTACTAGATAATATTCGACAACTGCATTTATTTGATGCAAATACTGCCGCCGATATGTTTCGTAATTGCACAGAAGCCCTAGAAAAAGATTATCAACTAGCAAAAAGTCAAATCTTACAGGTAATTGCTAAATTTGCTGAAGATAAAGAATTAGCACCTCTATTATTACGTATTAGCCGAGTAATTGCTTATGCCGATCGAGATTTAAAACCCGCTGAAGAAAAAATGATGCTAGAGTTAGGTGAAATTTTACATTTAGATAAAAGGGAAATTTTTGCCTTTATCAACTAGATTCTTCTCTTAAAACTTTGGTAAAAAATGAGATTAAAATTAATTTGCAGAGAGAAAAAGTTAATGTTGATCACTATTGTAATATGTCATTCTCATTACTGAAATTACTAAATTTGGCAATAATTCTCTTAATTTGACGAAATTGACAAATCAAAAATTAAAGTTTCTTAACTTACAACGCTTTTCTTGCTGGGTGAACCACAATATAGGGGCTTGGTTACCAAGCCCTTACCCAATGTGGTCTATTGATCTAAAAAATGCTGTAAGTTAATATTTGTGGAGAAAAGATATTAACATCAAGGACAATAAGGTGAGGATAATTTTGTATAATAGATGTATAATAGAACAGATTAAATATTAATATGAATAATAACACTTTATCTGAAGCACGCGAGGGTGATAAGGTAGAAATTTCGGTTCACCTTGATTCTGGCTTAGTCGATAAAATTAAGCACTTAACTAACGATCCTAGCAGAGTAATTGAATCGGCTCTCAAAGAATGGTTAAAAGGTGAAAGACAACAGGATGATGATTTAACTCGTAGTTTCAGAAGAAATCCTCCTGTACCTCCTAGGGGGGAATGGAATGATTAGTGTGGAATGCACAATATGATTAGCTGAATGCAGGATGAAAAAGCCTTATTTTTCCATATTTGTGGTAATTTTCAACTCCCGTTTTATTTCCGCACTCCAGCACTAGGTGAATCGGGAAAAATTGATTTTAATAAGGTGAGGGATAATTCCTCGTCCCTTGATGGGTGAGGATAAAAGAGCTAGTGGTAGAATGTACGATTCAGAATGGAGAATTCACCCTGAAAAACCTTTAATTTTCGGTATTTGCTCCGAATTTTCACGTTTCATTTATGCCCCTCACCACTAGTTGCAGTTAAATAAAAGTTCCTCAAATTTACTTATATCTGCTCAAAACGGAGATATACACGAATAAAATTGATGATGTCGCAACTGTCTAATTTAGCTTTTCATTTGCATAACTTCATCCGAATCAATAAGCCATAATCTTTCAAATATTAGGACTCAGTAAAAGGGGTTAACTAAACCTAGGTAAATCTATGTATTTACTTTGTTAACTTACCAGACTAAGGATTTACTTCCTACGATAATTTAGTCATGATACCTAAGAATTGCTAGTTCTTAGCTCTATCGTTAGAAGTTAAGGAATGGGAGAAGGGTTGAAATCCCAAGTGCTTCTAACCTCTCAAGCTAATTTATCAAAGTCGTGCGCAAACATTATCCCATTAGGGAGATGACAGAAGATGTCAAATTTTTAAGCTACTGCTGATACAGCTCAAAAAGAGTTGAGTGCAGTGTAATTTTATTGTGGTGTAGGGCTTTAGCCCTACCTTTTTTTTGTTGAAAGATAACTGTGCATTTCCAAAGAAAGCTAACTTTTGACTAGTATTGCCTAGATTTTAGGTTAATAGTTCAACCGCAGAAGTTTGAAGGCAGAAGGTATTTTTTGTTGAGATGGGTAAAATGATCAGTATAGACGGTGGGTCAATTTTACCACCAGAAGTAGGAAGTTAGCCGAAAATATTAACTAAAGACAAGGCATGCCTTGTCTCTTCTGCCCTCTGCCTTTTAAGAAACTACTAACTGTGAACTATTAAACCCAAGTAACCATGAAAATCGAGAATCTCTTAACCACCAAAAGTAGCCGAATAAGCCGTCAATTCTCTTGGAGTTTAAGGGGAATTGTCCTTAGTGTATGGATGGCGATGAGTCCGGCTTTTGCCCAATCCATCGTTACCGATGGCACAACCAACACCCAAATAAATGGTAATTGCACTGGCAGTTGCACCATAACAGGGAGCGATATAGATACCGGAAATAATAATTTGTTCCATAGTTTCCAACAGTTTAATGTAAATACAGGCGCAACTGTTACTTTTATCGATCCAGGCGTAATCAATATAATTAGTCGAGTTACAGGTGGAAATATCTCTCTGATTGATGGAATTCTCGGAGCTACAGGAAATGCTAATCTATTCTTACTTAATCCGAGTGGCATCATCTTTGGTCAAAATGCCAGTTTAAATATAGGAGGCTCTTTTGTCGGGAGTAGTGCTGATAGTTTAGTCTTTAATAATGGTCAACAATTTAGTGCGGTGAACCCTGCCGCACCACCACTATTAAGCATTAACGTACCTGTGGGATTACAATTTGGAGCGAATCCGAACAAAATTGAAGTACAAGGAACAGGAAATAATCTGTTACTCAATCCAGATGCTACTATAAATCGCAATTTTAGACCAGAGGGGCTGTCAGTACCCAATGGTAAAACCTTAGCCTTAGTGGGTGGTGAGATAGTTATTGAGGGAGGAAACTTGACTGCTGAAGCAGGAAGAATTGAATTAGGTAGTGTCGGTGGCACTGGTAAAGTTAATTTGTCATCGACAAATACAGGCTGGAATTTTGATTATAGTGATATTTCATCCTTTAATGATATTCAATTATATAAAGCTGGATCTGCTGATGTAAGTGGAGGCAATGCAGGTTTTATTCAAGTTCGAGGGCGAAATATCAATTTGAGTGATGGTTCTTCTCTGTTGGCTAATACCTTAATTCAAGGGGGAGGAGAAATTAGTCTAAGGGCAGAAGAAACCGTTAATTTAGTGGGGAATAGTTCTTTTGCCCCAGATCCTTTTCCTATGCCACCTTTTAGTCCCATGCCATCAAGCGTCTATGTAGAAATTGAGCCACAGGGAGTAGGTGATGGAAGTAGTAAATTAAACGTTTCTGCTAATAACTTAGAGGTTATCGGCGGTGCTCAAATTGGTTTGGGTATGGCTGGTGCAGGCAGTTCGGGTTCTCTTAATGTTTCTGCTGAGAATGTCACCCTCAATGGAGGTACACCATTTGGCCCTAGTAACATTTTTGCGGCGGTTTTGCCAGCAAGAACGGCGATCGGACAAGGGGGGGAATTGATCATAGATACCAATAGCTTGCAGGTAGTAAATGGAAGTCAAATTGTTGCTAGTACTTTTGGTCCGGGTAATGCGGGTAATCTCAATATAAACGCTCAAGATATTCAAGTGATTGGCTCTAATCCAGGTGGTCCTAGTAGTATAGTTTCTGCGGCAGAAGGCACCCCTTCTGGACTGGGTGGGAGTGTCACGATTAATACCCAAAGGTTGCTTGTAGCTGATGGGGGACAAATCTCCACAGGAACTCAAAGTTTTATCTCCTCAGCCGGGGATATGGTAATTAATGCTACTGAATCAGTCGAATTACGAGGACAAGGGGAACAAGGAAAAAGCGGTCTTTTTTTTTTTTTTTTTTCGATTAGAAATCCCAATACCGGAGAGATATTCCCCAGTCAAGGAGCCGGAGGTAGTATTACTGTTAATACAGGACAGCTAATTGTTCAAGATGGTGCCACAATTAATGTTAGTAATAGTCCTAGTAATCCAGATTCTCCCATATTCGCTCAAGGATTTGGTCCGGCTGGGAATATGAATATCAATACTGATAGTATTTTATTGGATAATCAAAGTTTCTTGAGTGCGGAAACAATCGCGGGAAATAAGGGAAATATTAGTATTGATTCTCAAAACGTCCAATTACTTAACGGGAGTGTTATTAGCACTAATGCCATGGAACAAGGGCAGGGTGGTAGTATTTTAATTATTGGTAATAATTTAGATGTTCTAAGTAATAGTCAAATTACCTCTAATGCTGAGGGTTTAGGCTCGGCGGGTAATATTACAATCAATGTGCCGAATCTAACCTTGAATCAAGGCAAAATAACAGCCTCTGGTAATCAAGGAAATTTAACTCTTAATTCTCAAGCTGTACAACTGAATAATAAAAGTGAACTAACTACTAATGCAGAAGGGGCAGGAAGTGGAGGTAACATTGGCATTACCACAGGGAGTATCGATGTTCGAGAAAATAGTCAAATTACAGCTAATGCGATCGGAGAAGGTTCGGGTGGTACCATTACTATAATTTCCGAGCCAGAAACTATATTTCTCGATCGAGGGCGAATTAGTTCCAATGGTGGCAATGGTAATATTCTTCTTAGTTCTCCTGAAATTGTCTTGCGTAATAATAGTTTAATTAGTTCCAATGGTGTAGGTACAACCCAAGGAGGAAATATCATTATCTCTACCGATTATCTTTTTGCCGTGCCGACGGAAAACAGTGATATAACGGCTAACGCTGAAAACAGTTTTGGTGGACGAGTCATCATCTCCGCTGACGGCATTTTTGGCATTGAATTTCGGGAACAACAAACTCCCTTGAGTGATATTACTGTGACTTCAGAATTAGGTCCAGCTTTTAGTGGGGTTGTAGAAATCAGAAATGAAAATATTGATCCTGAAGATGCCTTGGCTGAGTTACCCGATAACGTAATCGATGCCTCTACTCAAATTGCTCAAGGATGTACCGCAGAGAGGGGTAACGTCTTTACGGTAACGGGCAGAGGTGGATTGCCAGAAAATCCCAATCAAACTCTTCAAGGTAGAGCCGTTTGGCAAGATTTACGCCCTGTTGAGGAAGTATCTTCTTCACCTGATAGTGAGGCAAATCAACCACAGAGTAAAGAGGATCAGATCCAACCTATCATAGAAGCACAAGGATTAATTGTTGATGAACAAGGAAAATATCGGTTAGTGGCTCGAAACCCTGAACCGCAAAGCTCAACCACTTGGCATCAACCATCTCAATGCAATTAGGGCTTGCTGAAAAAAGCTAAGTTGATTTCGGTGCAAAAAATATACCAGTCAATAGTTTTTCTCATAGGTTGGGCATAATGGTATTATGCTCCGACAAAAACGATATTGTAGGGGTTTAACATTGTTAAACCCAAAAATTGTAGTTAAACCCAAAAATTGTAGGTTGGGTTGAGGCACGAAACCCAAATTTCTTCTTGGTGTGGTGGGTTACGGCAAATGGAAAAATGATGGTGTAAATTCTGAATTAATCGCTAGCTAATCTGCCCTAACCCTGTCCACCCTAAGCCTGTCCACTGCTATAAACCCAAAAATTGTAGGTTGGGTTGAGGCACGAAACCCAAATTTCTCCTTAGTGTGGTGGGTTACGGCAAATGGAAAAATGATGGTGTAAATTCTGAATTAATCGCTAGCTAATCTGCCCTACGTCTACGCTGATTTAATATCTATTTAGGAAAAAATCAATATGTTTATTAAGAACTTACTCCCAAAATTCTCAATCCGAAAAACTCTGTGGCACTATATCGGATTAGTTGTTCTCTCTTTTCTCTTAATTACAACAGTTGTACCTGCGATCGCTCATAATAATCTACCAAAGTCGATCGCACAAAACAACCAAAACACTGCCACTTTATTAGAAGAGGGAAGGAATTTTTATCAACAGGGACAATTCGATCGAGCGATTTCTGCTTGGGAACAAGTAGAATTAACTTATGAGCGTAGAGGAGACAAATTAAATCAGGCTTTGAGTCTCAATTATTTATCCTTAGCTTATCAATCTTTGGGACAATGGCAACAAGCAGAAAGCACTATTAACCAAGGCTTAAATCTACTTGAACCCTCACAAGGAAATAACTCCTTAACAATTCAGGCTAAAACCTATAATACTCAAGGAAGTTTACAATTAGCCCTCGGACAAACTCAATCTGCCCTAGAAAGTTGGGAAACCGCAGAAAGCCTTTATAATCAATTAGGGGATGAGATTGGAATAATCGGCAGTCAAATTAATCAAAGTCAAGCATTACAAAATTTAGGACTATATAGACGCTCAAGAAAGTTATTAGAGCAAGTTAACGAAAAACTACAAAATCAACCCGATTCCCCTTTAAAAGCCACTGGTTTAAGGAGTTTAGGCGTTGCCCTCCAAACAGTAGGGGACTTAACTAAAGCAGAGACTGTTTTACAACAAAGTTTAACTCTGAGCGAAAATTTATCTGATTCAGGCAACATTAGCTTATCCCTATTTAGTTTAGGAAATCTTGCCCAGAGTTTAGGAGATACCGATACTGCCCTAACATATTATCAGCGATCGGCAGATAATGCACCTGATTCTATTACAAGACTAGAAGCTCAAATTAATCAATTTAGTTTACTACTAGAACTCAAACAAACACAAACAGCCCAAAACTTATTTAATCAAATTCAATTTTCAATTAGGGAATTACCTCCCAGTCGTCAGACTATTTATGCTAAGATTCATCTCGCTAATAGCATGATTAAGTCTGATTTCTGGTTGAATAGTTATTCCGAGCAAATTTATAGCTTACTGTCTCAATCTGTAGAACAAGCCCGCACCCTCAAAGATACTCGTGCCGAATCCTACGCATTAGGTACGTTAGGTACATTTTACGAAGAAAAAGAACAATGGGCAACTGCACAAAAACTCAGTGAAGAAGCCCTCAATTTAGCCCTAAGAATCAATGCTGACGATATTGCCTATCAGTGGCAATGGCAATTAGGAAGACTGGCAGAAAAACAGAACAATTTAGAACAGGCGATCGCCTCGGAAACTGTTGCGGTTCAAACCCTAGAAGGATTACGCAATGACTTAGTAGCCATGAATCCCGATGTGCAGTTTTCTTTCCAAGAAAGTGTCGAACCCCTCTACCGAGATTTAGCAGGACTATTATTGACTCCTTCTACCGAAAGCCAAACCATCAGCCAATCGAATCTAATAAAAGCTAGAAATCTCATTGAATCCTTACAATTAGCCGAATTAGAAAACTTTTTCCGAGAAGCCTGTGTTGCCACGGAACCAAAACAAATCGATAAAATTGATAAAACGGCGGCGGTTATTTATTCAATTATCCTTAAAGATAGATTAGCTGTGATTGTTTCCCTGCCTGAACAACCTTTGAGCTATCATGAAACTCGTTTATCTCAAGAGGAGATCGAAAAAACCCTTGATGAATTACTCCAATCCCTAAACCCTTTCTTTTCTAATCAAATTCGCTTACAACTTTCGGAAAAGGTTTATAGCTGGATGGTACAACCTTTAGAAACTCAGTTAAAGAATAATAACATTGAAACTCTTGTCTTTGTCCTTGATGGAATGCTCCGCAATTTACCCATGTCAGCCTTGTATGATGGTCAACAATACTTAATTGAAAAATACAAAGTTGCTTTAACTCCGGGCTTACAACTAACTGATCCTAAAACCATAGCATCACAAGATCTCCGAGCAGTTTTAGCCGGTGTAAGTGAAGCTAATCAGGGATTTAAAGCCCTACCCGGTGTGGAAATAGAAATGGCAGACATTTCTCAAGAAATACCCTCAAGTCAGTTATTAAATCAAAACTTTACCCAAATGCGTTTTCGGGAACAAATCGCCGAAACACCTGCCCCGATTATTCATCTGGCTACCCACGGACAATTTAGTTCTAAACCAGAAGAAACATTTATCTTGGCATGGGAAGACACCATTAAAGTAAAAGATTTTCAACTCTTACTACGTTCAAGGGAAGAACAAGGTCCAATTCCAGTAGAATTGCTGGTTTTAAGTGCTTGTCAAACCGCAGAAGGAGATAAAAAAGCGGCTTTGGGATTAGCGGGAATGGCGGTACGCTCTGGAGCAAGAAGTACGATCGCAACTCTCTGGTCAGTTAAAGACGAGTCCACTGCTAAACTCATGACCGAATTTTATCAAGAACTATCCCAATCTCCTTCTTCTCCCATCAGTAAAGCAGGGGCTTTGCGTCAGGCTCAATTAGATCTAGTCAACTCCCCTGAATTTAACCATCCTTTTTATTGGGCGCCATTTGTTCTCGTCGGTAATTGGACTTAATTAGGGTTTGCTTTCAATAGGTCAATTGGCTGGTAATGGTTAAGTAATAAGTAATGTAGGGGCTTAATAATATTAAGCCCGTACTAAGTAATAACCCACTTTCCGCACGTCAAATAGTATTATGAAGAGAATTCAGGAGACAGGATTCAGAATTCAGAATGTTTTTTTTCAATTACCAATTTAGCTAAGTAAAAATACTTAAAAGTTTTAGAGAGAAAATCAGAATTCAGAATGTTTTTTTC
>CAJHXH010000042.1_pt1 | contig 16915 bp, 10 predicted proteins | sample 9198571 | NCBI WGS metagenome assembly CAJHXH01 (sample SAMEA7708301, study PRJEB35096) | sediment metagenome | biome: marine neritic benthic zone biome [ENVO:01000025]; feature: sediment [ENVO:00002007]; material: shallow marine sediment [ENVO:03000034] sea grass bed [ENVO_01000059] ... | reverse complement strand
CGTTAAATAAAAACGAAGCATCCTTAATCCTCCCCCTTTTGAAGGGGGATAAGAGGGGGATAAAAGGGGGATCCTCGGGGGATCTCGAACTTCTTAAACAACCTCTTAAAGATAAAAATTTTTTGCAGGACAAAATAATTAATTTTTTTTTTTATGACCAAAAAGAATAATATTAATCAAAGTTTAAACCCGGCTTTTCGTAAAGTTAAACCCCTCAGAGGAGATATTGATAATTTTAAACAAAATTTGGCTAACTTTGTCGAAAAAACCCTTAATGCTATTAACTTCAATGAATCAGAAGAACACCATAAGAATAACTTAATCTATTTTTTACAGAATATTTATTATAAAAATAATCATTATATTAATACTAAAGATAGAGATGATTTAGTTATTTATAATGGCAAAGATGTTAACAGCAATGTGGGGGTAATTATTGAAACCAAAAAGCCACATAATCAAAATGAAATGGTTAGTTTTGGGAAGTTTAATGTTAAGTCTCTACAACAGTTATTATTTTATTATTTAGGAGAAAGAAATAATCATCAAAATATTGAATTAAAACATTTAATTATTACAGATATTTATCACTGGTTTATTTTTGATGCTACTTTATTTGAAAGATTATTTTATCAAAATACTAATTTAGTTAGACAGTTTAATGATTTTCAAGAAGGTAGGTTAACCAGTAAAAAACAAGATTTTTTTTATCAAGAAATTGCCAATAATTATATTAGTAAAGTACAAGATGAATTAAGACAAAGTTGTACTTATTTTAATCTTACTGATTATATTAATATAGAAAATGATCATAGTTTAATTTCTCTCTATAAAATTTTATCACCTCAACATTTATTAAAATTACCTTTCGTTAATGATAGTAACACTTTAGATAAGGTTTTTTATAGTGAATTATTGTATATAATTGGTTTAATAGAAGTTAAAGAAAAAGGTAAAAAATTAATTAAACGTCCCCCAGAAAAAGATAGGTATCAAAGCTCATTATTAGAAAATACCATTGAGCATCTAGATACTTATCATAAGTTAAATAACTTAAAAAATATTGCATCTTTTGGCAAAAATAAGCAAGAGCGATTATTCAATGTTGCTTTAGAATTAGTTATTACTTGGATTAACCGTATTTTGTTTTTAAAGTTGTTAGAAGCCCAGTTAATTAATTATAATCAGCAAAATAAAGATTATAGTTTTCTTCATACTGACAAAATTTAAAATTTTCATGATTTAGATATTCTTTTTTTTCAAGTTTTGGCTAAGAAAACAGAAGAGAGAAAAAAAGAGATACAGACTCAATTTAACTATATACCTTATCTGAATAGTTCCTTATTTGAAATAACAGAATTAGAAAATAAAACTTTAGTAATTGGTAGTTTAAATTATGAGTATAAATTACCTTTTTTCAAGGCAACTGTTCTAAAAAATAGCCAAGGGAAAAAGAAAGTAGGAGAATTAAATACTTTAGATTATTTATTTGAGTTTTTATCGGCGTATGATTTTACTAGCGAAGGTGCGGAGGAAATTCAAGAAGAGAATAAAACTTTAATTAATGCTTCTGTTTTAGGCTTAATTTTTGAGAAGATTAACGGTTATAAAGATGGCTCATTTTTTACCCCCGGATTTATTACCATGTATATGTGTAGGGAAACCATTAAACGGGCAGTTATTCAAAAGTTTAATCAGGTTAAACAGTGGAGTTGTGAAAATCTTACTGCTTTATATAACAAAATTGACGACATTAACGAGGCTAACCATATTATTAATAGTATCAAAATTTGTGATCCGGCGGTGGGTTCAGGTCATTTTTTGGTATCGGCTTTAAATGAAATTATTGCCATTAAAAGTGAGCTAAAAATTTTACAGGATAGGGCAGGAAAACGCTTAAAAGAATATTCTATTACAGTAGCCAATGATGATTTAGTTATTGTAGATGAAGATGGTAAATTATTTAATTATAATCCACAGAATGCTGAAAGTCAGCGTATTCAAGAAACTTTATTTTATGAAAAGAAAACTATAATCGAAAATTGTCTGTTTGGGGTTGATATTAATATTAATTCTGTTAAAATTTGTCGTTTACGGTTATGGATTGAATTGTTAAAAAATGCTTATTATAAAAATGATATTATTGAAAATAATCAACAAGAATATATAAATACTTTTTCCCCTCAGCATCACAACTGGCAACTAGAAACTTTACCTAATATTGACATTAATATTAAGTGCGGTAATTCTTTGATTAGTCGTTTTGATTTAAGTGCAGATTTAAAGTCAGCTTTGAAAAAACATAAGTTAACTATTGAAGACTATCAACAGGCCGTTAAAATTTATCAGAATCCTAAAAATAGGCAACAAAAGCAAGAAATGGAAAAAGTAATTACCCAAATTAAGGATAATTTTACTACGGTAATGACGGGGAATGATCCTATTCAACAGGAATTGAGAAAAAAAGAAAATCTGTTGTATAATTTACAAAATCAAACTTCTTTATTTGCAGAAACTGCTAAGGAAAAAAAAGCCCGTGAAAAGAAAGAAAGAGATTTACAAAAACAGATTAATAAGCTAAAAAAGGAAATTGAAGATAAGAAAAATAATCTGATTTATCAGAATGGTTTTGAATGGCGGTTTGAGTTTCCTGAAGTGTTAAATAATCAAGGTGATTTTGTCGGTTTTGATGTGATTCTTGGCAATCCGCCTTATATTCGTCAAGAGGAATTTTCTGCCCTTAAACCATTATTAAAAACTAAATATTCAATTTACAATTCTATTGCTGATTTATTAACTTATTTTGTCGAATTAGCCCATAATATCTTAAAAGATAATGGGGTTTTTCAATTTATTATTTCTAATAAGTTTACCCGTGCTAATTATGGTAAGCAAATGCGTAGTTTTTTACTTACTAATACTTGTTTAACTCACTTTATTGATTTTAGTGGATTACCTGTTTTTGATGAGGCAACTGTTGATGCTTGTATCTTAGGCTTTGTCAAAAATATTGCTGAGAATCAAGATAATTCTTCTAGTTTACTTTATGCTGATATTAGTAGCCATCATTTGATTAAAGATAATTTTATAATAGTTATTTAGCTACTGTGAAACAAGATTTTTTACAAAATAATTTGTCTCAAAATACTTGGAGTTTTGAAAGTGAAGAAGTATTGAAAATTAAACAAAAAATAGAAGATCAAGGTATTCCTTTAAAAGAATGGGATATTAGTCTTAATTATGGTATTAAAACAGGTTTTAATGAAGCCTTTGTTATTGATGGAGAAAAGAGAAAAGAATTAATTAAACAAGACAGTAAATCAGCAGAAATTATTAAACCTCTTTTAAGAGGGCGTGATATTCAAAAATATTATCCTAATTTTCAAGATTTATGGTTAATTAATACTCATAATGGTTATACAATCAATCAAGAAAAAGTTGAAGCTATTAAAATTGAAAATTATCCTGATATTCAAAAGCATCTTAATCAATATTATGCAAAATTGGTCAAAAGAGCCGATCAAGGTAAAACACCTTATAATTTGAGAAACTGTGCTTATGTTTTGGATTTTGAAAAACCTAAAATCTTATACCCTGAATTTTCCTCAGAAAGTTGTTTTACTTGGGATGAAGATAATAACTATTATACATTAGATACTTGTTGGATTTTAAATAATGCCAATTACTACTTGTTGGGCTTATTAAATTCTAAATTAATTTGGTTTTATATTAAAACAATAGTTGCCGTTTTGGGAACAAAAGCGTTTAGAATGAAAAAAATATATTTAGAAAATTTACCGATAAAACAAATCATAGAGAAAAAACAAGAACCATTTATTAAATTAGTAACAGAAATATTAAAACGAAAAAAAGCTAATCCCTCAGTAGATACCAGTGAATTAGAGAGAAAAATTGATTTATTGGTGTATGAATTATATGAATTAACTGAAGCAGAAATAAAAATTATTGAACAATAATAATGCTATACTTATTAGTTGCTAAGTAGCTCAACCTAAATCAAAGAAAGTCAGAACTTACGCAAATGATCATTCAAGACAATATATATGGTGTAAGGTGGGCAATGCCCACGCTACATTTAGAGTTAATGCGTAAGTTCAGAAAGTTTGTTGTCACCCCTTTAGGGGTTGAAATCCTACAAAAATAAGGGAATCAAACACCGTAAGGGTTGAATAATATTCATTAGTGACAACAAAGCGCCAGAAATATTTTACTGGTAAGGTTTCACAGCCCACCAAGAAATAAATTTCTTGGCTAATAGCTAAAGTCATCTAAAGATGACTACAAAATTTAGTCCATTTTAATGGACTTATGCTTTTAGCCTTGAACTTAAGTTCAAGGCGGGTTAAAGTTTTGAACCCTTAAGTTGACAAAGCGTGAATAATATTTAACCCCTACCAACCAAAGCTATTTTACTTTTAATTAAGTAGAGCTATTTACTTGTTACTTATTACCTATTACTTATTACTAATCACTTATTAAATGACAACTCGCTGGTGGGAAATCAAAATTAATAGTATTCCTGAATTAGAAGATACAATTTTTTGGCGTTTAGACGAATTTGGTTGTCAAGGCACAGCCTTAATGAAAGAAGGTAATGATTGGGTGGTGAAAGCCTATATACCAGCTATCAGTATTGAAACCATTGATTTAGCCGCCCTGGCTTTCTGGTTAAGGCAAGATTTTGTTCTCAGTGGCTATGGTTTTCCTCATATTACATGGAAGTTAATTGATGAGCAAGATTGGAGTAGTAGTTGGAAACAACACTGGCAACCAATGGAAATTGGCGATCGCCTAATTGTCTATCCGGCATGGATTGAAGCACCCACCGAAAGTGAGAGAATTATTATTAAAATTGATCCAGGATTTGCTTTTGGTACAGGGGTACACGCTACTACTCAACTTTGCTTAGAATCTTTGGAAATGAGATTAGACGGTGACAAGGAAGATTTGACTATTGCTGATATTGGTTGTGGTTCAGGGATATTGGCGATCGCCGCTCGTTTTTTAGGAGCAAAACAAATTGTAGCAACAGATATAGATCCTTTAGCTGTACAAGCAACCCAAGAAAATACTTATCTAAATAACTTAAATAATATTGGAGTCTTTCAGGGTAGCATGGAGCAATTAAAGCAGATGTCGGCAGTAAAATTTGATGGAGTTGTCTGTAATATTTTGGCAGAAATTATTAAACCAATGATTCCCGATTTTGCTGAGATTGTTACTCCTGACGGTTGGCTAATTCTTAGTGGTATTTTATTAGAACAATCTATTGAGATTAGTGAGTTATTAGAAAAAAATGGTTGGATAATTGCCGCCCTTTGGAGAAGAGGTGAATGGTGTTGTATTAATGCTCGACGAAGCTAGTGGTGAAATGCAGAATTCAGAATGATTTAGCCCTTATTTTACAGCTGAACTTAACCGCAGCAAATATACTGAAATATCCTTATTAACCAAGTATAAAATACTAGGAGAAATATTATAGTTTTACCATACCATTATCAATGAATCAAGGGAAAAATCGCTCTATCCTATCTTACTCTGTACCTTTAATTCTTATTGTCGGTTTAATTACACGGGTAATTATCGCTATTTTTTTATATCCGGGCTATGATGAGGCATATTATTATCTCTACAGTCAAAATTTAGATTGGAGTTATTTTGATCATCCTGTCTTAGTTGCTTTCACCACAGGTTTGGGAGTATGGTTAACAGGAGAGGTTAATCAATTTACGATTAGGATTGGCACACTAATTCTCACTACCATTAGTTTATATTTACTTTACTTAACCGCCAAAAAATTATTTAATCCTGACAGTGCCTTACTAACTCTCATTATTGCTTCGCTAATTCCCATCTTTACCATTGCCTTTGGGGTTTTAACTTTACCGGATGTGCCCTTAATATTTTTTTGGACTTTAACTTTGTTATTTGCTACCTATGAATTTTTTCCTCTGAAGTCAGCATATCAACCTAGCTATCGAATTGCTTTAATTAGTATCTGTGTTGGTTTAGCTTGTTTAGGTAAATATCACGGTTTCATTTTAGGATTAGGATTAGTCGGTTTTTGTCTTAGCAATCAACCTTATCGTCGAGTATTTACTTCTCCTTGGTTATGGTTATCGGTGGGTTTATTCCTGTTAACCCTATTTCCCATCTGGTATTGGAATGCCCAACATGATTGGATTTCTTTTACTTTTCAATTATCAGGGAGATTTCAATCCTTGGAAGAAGATCCAGAACCAACTACAATTAGTTTAGTTAATTTAGTCCTATTTTGGCTCGCAGGTATTGGTTATTTATTTCCTAGCTTTGGTTTTCCCTTATGGTGGATAAGTGGCAAAAGTCTCTATAGTGAATTAAATGCCCTTATTCCTAATTACCGTTATCGTTTTATTTTGTGGATTTCCCTACTCTTAGTAATTGGATTTACCTTGTTAGGAGTGATTACGCAGATTTTACCAACTTGGGCGATGCCGGGGTTTTGGAGTTTAACGATTATTCTCGGTGATTATGCTAACCGTTGGTATAAGATGAATCGTCAAGGTGTAAAAAGATGGCTGAAAATTTCGGCTTTAATGATTTATACGCTTTTTATGATTGGTTTACTCCACCTAAGCACGGGTTTACTGCAAAAACCTAATCAATATCCCTTTTTTACTGGTTTAGTTGCCCCTGATAATGACCCTTCCACCGAGTTAATTGACGTGGTACAGTTAAGAAAGCAATTACAATCCTCACCGGTTTTTGCTGAAGCCCTACAAGAAGCGGATTTTATCTTTACCAATGCCCATTATTTAGGTGGTTATATTGGTATGGCAGTTGCCCCTTTAACGGATATTCCTGTGGTGTGTTTTAGCTTAGATAGTAGAGGCTTTTTATTTTGGTATCCAGTGGAAAAATTAATCGGCAAAGGGGGATTATATATAACCTTACAGCAATTTGCCGAAGAAACAAAATTAACCCAACAATATGCTAGTTATTTTCAAGAATTTACCGAAATTGGTAAAATTCCCCTTAAACGTGCTGGTGCAACTACAGAAACATTCTCAGTTTATCAAGCACAAAATTTAAAATTAGTACCTCCAGAAATCCGAATTAATTACTTTTCTAAACGGTAACGAGATTAGTTACAATCAAAACTAACAGAAATAGCAATAAGTTAAAGATAAACGAATGATACCAACCGTAATTGAATCTTCAGGGCGTGGCGATCGCGCTTTTGATATTTACTCTAGATTACTTAGAGAGAGAATTGTTTTTTTAGGCACACAAGTTACAGACGAATTAGCCAATTCTTTAGTAGCACAGTTGTTACTTTTAGAAGCAGAAGACCCAGGAAAAGACATCTATCTTTATATTAACTCCCCCGGAGGCTCAGTTTCCGCAGGTTTAGGTATTTTTGATACCATAAATCAAGTAAAACCTGATGTTTGTACCATTTGTGTTGGTTTAGCTGCCAGTATGGGGGCATTTTTATTAAGTGCCGGTGCAAAAGGGAAAAGAATGAGTTTGCCTAACTCTCGGATTATGATTCACCAACCTTTAGGAGGTGCGCAAGGGCAGGCTACTGATATTGAAATCCAAGCCAAAGAGATTTTATACTTGAAAAAACAACTGAATCAGTATATGTCCAACCACACAGGGCAACCCTTAGAGAAAATGGAAGAAGATACCGAAAGAGATTTCTTTATGTCAGCAGAGGAAGCCAAAGATTACGGTTTAATTGATAAAGTTGTCGTGAAAGTACCCAAATCATCTCAATAACTTTTAATTAATAAGTAGGGTGGGCAATGCCCACCTGGCAAATGTAAGTGTAGTGGCTTGATAGATTGTAGGTTGGGTTGAGGCACGAAACCCAACAAGTTCCAACGGCTGAAGTACCCACTACAAACGAACTTTAATGGCTCATTTTAGGCGTACCAAACCAGTAGGGTGTGTTAGCACAGCGCAACCCAGCAAAACCGATATAAATTTGATTGTCAATATTAACGATTAATAAATGAAAATTGGAATAGTCGGCTTAGGCTTAATTGGTGGTTCATTAGCCCATGATTTAAAACAAAAAAAACATTATTTAATTGGTGTTTCCCGCCAGAAAATTACTTGTCAGAAAGCACTAGATAAAGCCATAGTTGATCAAGCTGATATTGATTTAGAAATTCTACAGGAAGCTGAATTAATTTTTATCTGTACTCCGATCTCGCTTATCATCCCTATTTTAAAAACAACAATATCCCATCTTAACCCTAAAACTATTATTACAGATGTTGGCTCAGTTAAAACTCCAATTGTTAATTCAGCATCAAAACTATGGGCTAATTTTGTCGGCAGTCATCCCATGGCTGGTACAGCAGAACAAGGTATAGATGCTATTCAACCTAATTTATTTGATAACGCTCCCTGTGTGATTACACCCCTTAAAACAACTCCTCAATCAGCGATTAAGATAGTTAGTGATATATGGCAATCGTTAGGTTGTAATTTAATTACCAGTACGCCAGAAATTCATGATCGAGCTGTAGCATGGATTTCTCATTTACCCGTAATGATTAGTGCTAATTTAATTAATAGTTGCTCACAATTTGAAGATTTATCGGTGGTAAAATTAGCTCAAAAAATTGCTAGTTCAGGTTTTCGAGATACTAGCAGAGTTGGGGGAGGAAATGTTGAACTAGGATTAATGATGGCAAAATATAACAAAGAATATTTGCTCTCTTGTTTACGTCATTATCAGGAAAATTTAGATAATCTAATTAAAGAAATTGAACAGGAAAATTGGCTGAATGTAACCTATTTATTAACTCAAGCACAAGGCGATCGCCAAAATTTTATTAACTGATTTAATGATCGTGTTAAGTTGAAACCAGTGAATATTATTCTGCTCCCATTGTTAGTATTATAAAACATAAGACAAAAGTATTGTAAACAAAAGTTAGGAATCAAAGAGAGAAATATTCCTCAATCAGTTAAAATTAGGTGATTAATTGCCCAGATGTGCAAAACTTAAATACAGAGAAATAATATATAACTCAGTTACTATGATTGTTTGTCCTAATTGTGATCACCAAAATCCCGATGGTGCAACTCTGTGTGAAACTTGCTACACTCCCTTACCTATTAGCATAGATAATTCAAACTGCCCCCATTGTGGAGCAGAAATCCCCCCTAATGCAACTTTTTGTGGGCAATGTGGCTCAAGTTTAACATCATCTTTAGAAAAAGAAGCAGATTTAGAGGCGGAAAAACAGATTGCTACTATTGTAGAAACATCTGAATCAGTCCCTGTTATAGCAGATTTAGAGGCAGAAAATCGAGAAGAATCGCCAGAAATAGCGGAATCATCCCCAGAGAATCCAGAAATCGAGGCATTATTAAATAAGGCTTCCCTGGAAACTAACATTGATGACAGCAAAACACAATTACAAATTCAAAAAGCAACTTTACTTCATGTTCAAACTAATATAATTATTGACATCCCTGCCGATTTAGCTGTAATTCATCTAGGCAAGCCTAATGAAAAGATTCCTCCTGATATAGACGTTTCTGGCTTTCCTAACTCCCAAGTTGTCTCCCGCATTCATGCAGATATTCGACAAGAAGCTAATGCTTTTTATCTAGAAGATACGGGCAGTGCTAACGGTACTTATATTAATCATATTCCTTTACCTACTGGTAATCGTCATCGTTTAAGAAATGGCGATCGCATTGCTTTAGGGAAAGAAGATAAAGTAAGTTTTATTTTCCAATCTAATCAAGAGGAATAAATATGTTATACTTTGAGCCTTCAGGTTTCAACTATCAGCCCTTAGCTAAAGGCTCATAGTTTAAGGTATATAGCTGATGAGTATTCTCAAGTTATTATCTGTAAGAGTATAATACTCAAAATTTGTGCTGATTTCTACTTATTTTGTTGATAATTTAACAAACTATAAATAAATCATCAAGTATAATTGGTTGACTATATTAACTAAAATTTAACGTCAAATATCTCGGACAATTAATTAACTAGAATAAACTGAAATGATTAGCTTTAGTTTTCACTTAGGACAAACAATAAAAACTTTAACGACTAACCAACGTAATATTTTAATAAATAACTTAAATCAACTCATTAATCACCCTCTTTGGTTGCAAAGCATGGGCAGTGATGTCAAGTTTAATCATCATATAATTTACCGAATAAATTGTCATCATAAACTAGAAATAATTATCACAAAAATTGAGGGTGACAATAAAGAAAATATAATTAAATTTTTGTCCATGGCCAAAAAAGGAAAATTAAAAAAAGTTATTACTGTCCAAGATAATTTACCTTACAAAATTATTGATGTTGACTTAAATATTAAATTTACTAATAACAACTATAATCTAGAAAAATTTAATGAGGCTAAATATCAAGATAACTTAGTAGTTAACTTAGCTAGTTTCCAAGCAGAATTAACCGATTTTTATATTGATGATATATCTATCAGTGATCAAAATTACCAATTAATTTTATTATCACCACAAATTGAAATAATTAAAGGTGGTTTTCCCTGTTTATTACAAGGAATTAGTCAAACAGGTAAAAGTACAACTTCTTTAATAAAATCTATTCAGGAAAGTTTAATCAATCCACAAGCTAAAATATTATATCTAACAGATAGTGAGTTAAGCAAATATCAAACCCAAAATATTTATCACACTCTGATTAATAATCAAGAAATCAATAATCTGGAATTAGAATCCTTCATTTATTTCCTCAAAAAACTATGTAAAAAATATAACTTAATCGCTAATAATAAATTTCTCCTATCTCGAAGAATTAACTATCAAAAATTCAGTACAGAATTCCTTAAATCTTATGATATAGAAGAAATTGAAGCTTTTTATATTTGGCGAGAGCTACAATTTATTCTTAAAGGAAGTAACAATTATCCTCGGGATAATCAAGGATTAATTTCTTTTATTAATTATCAACAACAAATCAATAAATACAGCTATTTACCTTCTAATTCTAATTCCGAAAAAATTTATGAACTTGCACTTAAATATCAACAGTGGTTAGCAGAAAATAATCATTGGGATGAAGTTGACTTGAGCAATTATCTCTGGGAAAATCTTCCTGACAATTATCAAGGGGATTATCAACAAATTTACTGTGATAATTTACATAATTTACCTGATGTGTCTATTCAACTTATATGTAAACTATTTAGATTTAATTTAGATGAAGACAATACCCCTAATATACCCATTTTATTTACTTATGATCCTCAAAAATTATTATACTCCTCTTCAGAGCTTATCGCCAAAATATCTCAGTTTTTAATTCAAAGTTTAGCGGGCAATTATCAAGAAGATTCTTTGCCCAAAATAAAGAAAATATTATCTAATAATCAACAAAAGCTGACAGTTAGTTTAACATCGGCAGAAGATATTATTAAGCTACAAAAGGTTATCATTAATTTAGAACCTCAATTTTTCAATCAAGAATTAATTAAAACCAATACGAATCATATAATTAATCAAACGGATAAATGTTATTGGATTATTGCCACCGAATCTAAATTACTGCAAAGTATTAATTCTTTCGGTTTTGATAAAGCAATTATTGTACCGAATCATAAATTTAAACAAAAATTATTAGGATTAACTGATAAAAATAAGATTCCATGTCAGAGAATTTTAACCATTGTTGAATTAGAGCAGTTAGAAGGCATAAAATTTAAAGAAGTTTTAGTTTGGGGCTTATTTGATTATTTCCAAAAAATTAGTGATGAACAAGTTAATAATAATTATCTGAAAAAATATTTATACAATGTTATTGCGACAGCTCAAGAAAAAATTTATTTTTATGAATCAGAATTGGATTTATTTGCCAATTATCCACCACTAAAAAATTATCTAAAAAAAGGTAACATTAACTATCTAGAAAGTTTTATTAATAAAAATGCTCAAGATGAAGTTAATTTTATTGGAGATAGATATCGAAAATATGCAGCATGGAAACTAGCCAAAGAATGCTATTTAACGGCTGGTAATTATCCTAAAATAAAGCAAATTGAACCCTATATAGCCCAGTCAGCAAATAACTGGAGTAAAGCTGGAGATTTATGGAATATTTTACAAAAATGGGATCAAGCTCTTTTTTCTTGGCAGGAAGTAGATGAGAATTTATGGCTGAAAAAATGGTATAAATTAAAGCCAGAAGAATGGCTGAGAAAAGCCCAATATTTAGAGGAAAAACAGCAATATCAACTAGCTAGTTTATTTTATCAAAAAGCCCAAGATAACCATAGTTATTTGCGTTGTTTGAAAGCTAATCAAGAATGGGAAAAAGCAGGGGATGTTTATCGGGAAAATAATGATAATCTTTCAGCCGAAGAATGTTATTTAACTGCCGAAGCTTACTATCAAAATCATCACCAATTAGCATCTGCCGCTATAATGTGGGAAAGGTTAGGAAAATGGGAAAAAGCGGCTCTTATTTGGGAAAAAGAGGGTAAATGGGAAAAAGCGGCTTTTATTTGGCATAAATTAGGTTATTTGCCCCAAGTTGCCCATTGTTATCAACAAATAGCCCACTGGCAGAAAGCAGAAGTCTGTTGGCGAGAAGTTAATGATTTACCTCAAGTTGCCCAATGTTGTGAAGCACAAGATAAATGGCTTGAGGCTGGAGAAATTTGGCAACAATTAGGAGAATGGCAGAAAGCCGCCCAATGTTATCAAAAAATTTCCGCTTTAGAATTAGCCGCCCAATGTTATCAGCAAGGAATGATGTGGCAAAAAGCAGAATCTTGTTGGCGAGAAGTTAATGATTTATCCCATGTTGCCCATTGTTGCGAAATCCAAAATAAATGGCTTGAGGCTGGAGAAATTTGGCAACAATTAGAAGAATGGCAGAGGGCAGGGCAAGGATGGGAATTAGCCTTAGAAGATGAAAAAGCAGCCCAATGTTATGAAAAAGCTCAAAATTGGCTAAAAGCTGAATACTGCTGGCGAAAATTAGATAATTGGACGAAAATTGCTTTAATGTGCCAATTACAAACTAAATGGGAGTTAGCTGGAGAAGCATGGTTACAGATTAATCAATTAGAAGAGGCGGCTACCTGTTATGAAAAAGCAAAACTATGGGCAAAAGCTGAAAAATTATGGTCTAAGTTAGGTAATTGGCAAAAAATAGCTTACACTGATTATCAACAGGAAAAATATCAAACTTCTGCTGAAATTTGGCAACAATTAGGGGAGTGGCAGTTAGCGGGGGAGGCATGGCAGGAATTGGGGGAAATTAGTAAAGCATCTCTTTGTTACGAAAAAGCCCATAATTGGGCAGAAGCTGAATCTTGTAGGCGAAAGTTAGAAAACTGGGATAAAGTGGCTAGTTTGTGTGAAAAACAGCAAAAATGGACATCAGCCGCTGAAATTTGGCAACAATTGGGGGAAAAGACTAAAGCATCTCGTTGTTATGAATTAGATAGAGATTGGCAGAAAGCGGAAACTTGTTGGCGACAATTACAACAATGGGGATGTGTTGCCATCTGCTGTGAAAGACAAGGTAAATGGTATGAAGCGGCACTTGCATGGCAGAAAGTTAATCCTGAAGAAAAAGCTGCCCGTTGTTATGAGAAAGTAGAAGCATGGGCAGAAGCAGAAAACTGTTGGCAGAAATTAGGTAATAGGCGTAAAGTTGCTTTAATGTGTGAAAAACAAAAGAAATGGGCAGAAGCTGCTCAAAATTGGCAAAATATCGCAAAATGGTCTCGCTCGGCGAAAATTTGGGCTAGAATTAATCGGTTAGATTTGGCAGGAGACTGTTATGAGAAAGGGCAGTATTGGCAAGAAGCCGAAATTTGTTGGCAGAAATTGGATAATCAACAAAAATTAGCTCAAGTTTGTGAGATACAAGGTAAGTGGGAAAAAGCCGCTCAAATTTGGGCAAAACAAGAAGAATGGGCAAAATCTGCCTCCGCATGGTTAGAAATAGAAGAAGTAGAAAAAGCCGCCCGCTGTTATCAAAATGGGGAAAATTGGGCAAAAGCTGAATCCTGTTGGCAACAATTAGGGAATTGGCACAATGTCGCTTTGATGTGTGAAAAACAACAAGAATGGGAAAAAGCTGCCTCCGCATGGTTAGAAATAGAAGAAGTAGAAAAAGCCGCCCGTTGTTATCAAAATGGGGAAAATTGGGCAAAGGCTGAATCCTGTTGGCAACAATTAGGAGATTGGCACAATGTCGCTTTGATGTGCGAAAAACAACAAGAATGGGAAAAAGCCGCTTCTGCATGGTTAGAAATAGAAGAAGTAGAAAAAGCCGCCCGTTGTTATCAAAATGAGAAAAATTGGGCAAAAGCTGAATCCTGTTGGTTAATTCTCTCTGATTGGGAGAAAGCCGCTTTAATGTGCGAAAAACAACAACATTGGCAAAGGGCAGCAGAAATTTGGCAACAAGAATCTTTTTGGGAGAAAGCCGCTTCTGCATGGTTAAGAATCAATCAACACAGGGAAGCCGCTATTTGTTACACCGAGGGGGGTAATTGGGAGTCAGCCGAAAAACTGTGGCGATGGTTGGAAAATTGGCAACAAGTGGCAGTTATGTGTGAAAAACAAGAGAAATTTTCCGAAGCAGGAGAAGCCTATCAACAAGCCCAAGAATGGGAAAAGGCGGCTCAAATTTTCCGGCAATTACAACTTTATCCCCAAGTGGAAGAATGCTGGCGTAAGTTAGAAAATTGGCAACAAGTGGCTGAAATTTGTGAACTACAACAAAAATGGGAATTCGCCGCCGAGGCATGGTTAAAAGAGGATAATCGAAAAAAAGCAGCTTTAGCCTATGAAAAAGCTCAAATGTGGCAAAAATCCGCAGAATGTTGGCAAGAATTAAAAAAATGGCACTTGGTTGCGATCGCCCGACAACATCAACAACAATGGGAATCTGCTGCCCAAGCATGGTTGAAAAGCGATGTAATTGATAAAATTGCCCATGCCGCCAATAGTTATGAGCAAGGATTATTATGGAGTCAAGCCGAGAAATGTTGGCGAGATATACAAGAATGGGAAAAAGTGGCTTATACTTGTGAACAACAAGGGCAAGAAAAATGGGATGATGCGATCGCAGCTTGGCAATTAGCCGGAAATAAACTTAAAGCGGCGAATCTCTTGCGTAGAATGGGTAAATGGAAAGAAGCCGCACTCACACTTACGGGTAGAATTTAGAATGAGCGAATTATCCACGCTCGAAGTAGAATTGTAGGGTTGGATTAGGCAATCAGGTAGCAAAATACTTCAAATTAGAGATCAAATTTAACCTTGCTCAAATTATAGTAGTTTAAAATCCCACAAAATCAAAAAAGTAGTGATCGCTACAATTATCAATTGTTAATTCCTATACAATTAAGAATTTCAATTGCAGTGCGATCGCTTGCTGAATCAGCTCCATTAGCAAGGGTTTGAGATATTTTATCATATTGAGATTGAATTTGTTGACGGCGATGATCATTGATTAATAAATCTAAAGATTGCTGTACAATATTCTCTATATTTGCTTTTTCTTGGAGTAATTCTGGGACAACTTCTTCCATTAAAACTAAATTAGCAGGAGACATAAAGGGAATCGAAAATCTTAAAATATTACGGGCAAACCAGATAGTCACCAGATTGACTTTATAAATTACCACTTGAGGCACTTTTAACAAAGCTAATTCTAAATTCACTGTACCCGATTTGGTAATAGCTAAATCTGCACCAGCAATAACATCTAAAGTATCCCCTTCAAATAAATTGATGTTGAGATGGTATTTTTTGATTAGCCCTTCAATCTGGGAGCGATATTGTGGTAGCGACACAGGTAAATAAAAATGGGCAGAAGGTAACTTACTTTGTAATTCTCTCACCGCCTCACACATCACTGGCAATAAATACTTTAATTCTTGTTTACGAGAAGCAGGTAATAAGGCAATTAAAGTGTCTTCCTCTTTAATCCCTAATTTCGCTCTTGCCTCTAGCCTTGTTGGTGCAGTTTTAATGCGATCGACTAATGGATGTCCTACGTAAGTACTAGGTAATCCTTTACCTTGATAAAATTCAGCTTCTGCGGGGAAAATCGCCAATAATTTATCAGTTACTCGAACTAATTGCTGCACATTTTGCTCTAAAGGTGTCCAAACCCAGTATTGTGGTCCAATATACCAGATAATTGGCACTTGCGGTAAGTTTTGTTTTAGATAGGAGGCGATCGCCAAATTAGGACCAACATAATCAATTAAGACTACTAAATCAGGAATATTAGCTTGTAAATATTGTTTCGCTTTCTGTTGAATTTGCCATGTAGGTAGTATAAATGGAACTGACTCTAATAAACCGATCGAGCCAATAGCTGTAGTATCAGCAATTAATGTAGTTCCTGCATCTTTAATTTTTTGCCCACCTAAACCACTAATAGTTAAGTTATTAATTCCTCGTTGTTGTGCTTGTCGATAAAGGGCAGAAACTAGCATAGCCCCTTGTAAATCTCCAGAAACTTCCCCTGTACTGACAAATATTTTCATAAATAGTTGATTCTATTGCTGAACATCATTGATTTTAGCCTTAAACTTAAATATTACCCGAATACTGTTCTTAGAGTTGATTTATCAGGCATCACTCAGCGAAGCAAGAATTCCACTAGCTTTAGCTGTGGGAGTGTCAGAAAGAATTTAGAATGAGCGAATTACCCACGCCTCAAGCCTGTCCTGACTTCGGTGTGGAGGGGGGCTCAATACTGCTCGGTGATCGTGTTGAAAACGCCTCCGTGAGGGCAATGGGTGAATGTAGAATTTAAAATGTAGAATGTAGAAATAAGATTTCATTGAAAATCCTTATCCCCTTGGGGGGATTATAGGGGGGTTGCCTTATCCCCTTGGGGGGATTATAGGGG
>CAJHXH010000256.1_pt1 | contig 17101 bp, 13 predicted proteins | sample 9198571 | NCBI WGS metagenome assembly CAJHXH01 (sample SAMEA7708301, study PRJEB35096) | sediment metagenome | biome: marine neritic benthic zone biome [ENVO:01000025]; feature: sediment [ENVO:00002007]; material: shallow marine sediment [ENVO:03000034] sea grass bed [ENVO_01000059] ... | reverse complement strand
TTTAGTACAATTAGAGAGTATTTCGGCTGATGTTAGAAACCCTTACGATTTTAGCACTTTAGGAATGATAACTCACTGTTCGCCCATTTTTTCCCAGTTTTAAAAATTGGCGTTGCTGAATCAAGGTATGAAAATAAAAACTAAATAATCTGAAATATTTCCAGCTGTAAATTTTTCGTTGATGGGAGTAGAAAAAATCGCGCACAAATAGCGCGAACTAACTTGCTTCTGTCACTTTCGGAAAATTCTTGTCAAATCTAGCTTCTGAAACCAAATCCTCTTGTATCCCTTTCTCTATTCCTTTGCGAATCTCAATTGATCGCACTTTGTTGGTTCTAATTTCCTGATACTTACCATCATCATAGCGGGAGAGAACTTGATTAATAATGATTTTGGCAATTCGTTCCTGTCCGCGAAAGGCTTTTCCTCTAGAGAAAGTCCATAGTAGAGGCGGTGGCTGTAGAAAAGTGAATCTAGTCCCTTGGTAACGTCGTTCATTCCCGTGCCCCACAAACTCCTGAATAAAATTGTCGAATTGGTTAGCTTTCTTAGAGTAAAAACGAGACTTCCCTTTTTGAGCTTCAATTGCCTCAATTTGGTTAAGGGATTTAGCTTGAATGAGAGTAGGAATTAAATTGCGATCTCTGGTAGCCCCCGAAGTAATATTTAGCGTTGGCTGAGATGAGAGATAGTGAAATCCTCCTATTGTGAATTGGTAATCATAGGGAGCAAAAAAACGAGGTGATAAAGTATATGACTGACCACTTTCTCCAATGGCGACAAATCTATAAGTATAAGTTATGGGTGCGTCGTACCAAGCTAAAGCTATTGGGTTTAACCAAAGGTTACTGCTAAGGATTAGCACTAGAGAGATCCGAAAATGTGCGGGGGTAAATATAGAGTTATGATTGACCTGACCTTTTCTAAAAAAGAGTAAAAAAAGGATAGCATCCAATGCCATCCATTTCCAGAAGCAAATCCCCGTGATCACGAAAATTCCTAGGTGGAAGAAAATCCAGCCGATGAGAAAAAAACGCAATACTGTTCGTCGCCAGAAACAAAAGAGTAAACCACATTCGAGTAGAATAGTGGCTAATTTTAGCAATCCATCGAACCAAGATAATGTTTGGGTAAAACTAGCGATCGCCGTAGGTTCACAAAAAGCAAGCCATCCGTTAGCGTAGCTATTCGGTAGGTTGAAATAAAGGTGATCATCGGTCAGCCAATTCAATTTAAGTTTGGCCAGTCCTGGTATCCAGTAGTGAGAAGCAACTAAGCAACAAACCAAAAAGAGAAAGTCCGCCGTCTTGCAATATCCAGTCAGCACGTAGAGCAAGAACATTGCCATAAAAAGGATTAAAAGCCGAATGAGCAGGTCAGGATCTGCCCAAGAATATCCTCCAAGAGGATAGTCAAATTGTCCAATGATCGATATGATTAAGAGGGTAAAAGGAAAAACAAAAACTGGTTTCCAATAGATAAGAGAAACTAAGCCGACCAGTAAAATTCGGTCAAGATAGTGACCTTGGTTGAAAAAATAATTGTAGTTGTAGGTAGCAAATGACCAGGCTAGGATAAGTGCCACTAGGATGATAAACCAGCGAAGCTTTGTGCTGGAGTCAAAAATAGACCAGCCATGCCAGAAGCGTGGATAACTTTCTTTAAGCCAAGAGTAGCGTATCGAGAGAAATATTCCTAGTATTAAGATAAGGACGAGTCCAAAAAAGAGAAAAGGTTGGAAAAGCAGACTCAATAAACGCTTGCTCAGTTCGATTGAAATGACTGGTTGTTCGTAGCTGGCTTGGGGCAAACGACCTGCAAAGGCCATCAAGCGATCTAGTATAGTATAAAAAATGAGCAAGGAACTGGCGCGGATTATAAGGTATTCGCTCATCTTTGATCGCATTTTTCAAAAATAGTTATAAATTTAATAATATGGATTTTTCTTGGTCAGACAAACAACTTGCTTTTAAAGATCGTATCATTCAATTCGCCCAACAAATCTTAAATGAGGATATGTTGGAACGAGAGAAGCAAGGGCTATTTTCCCGAGAAAACTGGAAAAAGTGCGCAGATTTTGGTATCCAAGGGCTTTTTGTTCCAGAAGTATACAGTGGTAGCCCAGAAGTTGACCTGCTCACGGCGGTATTAGCAATGGAGGGGATGGGCTATGGATGTCGGGATAATGGACTGACGTTTGCCCTAAATGCTCAGATGTGGACAGTGCAATTGCCCATCCAGTATTTTGGTACAGAGGAACAAAAACAGCGTTTCTTACCTTCATTGTGTAATGGTGAATGGGTAGGTGTCCATGCTATCACCGAACCAGAATCAGGCTCTGATGTCTTCAGCTTGCGTACTGTTGCCGAAAAACATGGGGATGGGTATATTCTCAACGGGAAGAAAAAGTTTATTACCTGTGGACCGATCGCAGATTTAGCCTTGGTGTTTGCTACCATTGATCCCAAACTTGGCAAGTGGGGAGTAACTGCATTTATTCTAGAAAAGGGAATGTCTGGGTTTACGGCCAGTCCAGCTCAAGATAAGATGGGACTAAGGACTGCTCCCATTGGAGAATTTTATTTTGACAATTGCTTTGTTCCAGTTGAGAACCGCCTTGGGGCAGAAGGGGCAGGATTTAGTTTATCGAATAGTTTTCTCGAATATGAACGATGTTGTATCTTAGCTAGTCAGTTGGGTGCGATGGAAAAGCAGTTGGAAGATACGATCGCCTATGCCAAATCCAGAGAACAATATGGACAACCGATCGGAAAATTTCAATCTGTATCTAACCGAATCGCCGACATGAAATTGCGACTAGAAACAGCTAGGCTACTGCTTTATAAAGTGGCTTGGCTCAAAGATCAAGGAAAACCGGCTATGTTAGAAGCGGCTTTACTTAAGCTGTATTTGAGTGAATGTTTTGTTGCTTCAGGGTTGGATGCGGTAAGAATTCATGGTGGCAACGGCTATTTGACTGAGTATGGAGTAGAAAGAAATCTTAGAGATGCGATCGGTGGAGTTATCTATGCTGGAACATCGGATATTCAACGTAACATTATTGCTCGTTCACTAGGATTGTAGTTCAAGAAAAAAACTTGATTTCTTTACCAATATTGAATGATAGTTGTAAATGGGATAACATTAAATCAAATTCTTAATCAGAGGAAAATACCAATGGCTGAGTTATTACAAAAGGCGATCGCTAAACTTTCAGAATTACCAGAAAAAGAACAAGAAGAAATTGCTAGTTTAATACTAGAAGAAATAGCGGATGAGCAAAAATGGCAAAAAAGTTTTGCTAATTCGGAAAAACAATTAGAGATGCTAGCAGAAGAAGCATTAACAGAATTTAAACAAGGTAAAACTCGTTCTTTTCCTACATAAAACATGGAATCTCAAACTACTAACCGATTTTGGAAAGCATACGACAAATTACCTTCTTCTGTGCAAAAAACAGCCCAAAAAATATATCAACGTTGGCAAGAAAATCCCTATGATCCTAATTTAAAATTTAAACAGGTACATCCCGTAAAACCGATTTATTCGGTCAGAATTGGTTTAGATTGGCGTGTTGTTGGTATAAAGGAAGAAAATACCATGATTTGGTTCTGGATTGGTTCTCATGCTGAGTATGATAAATTAATATCTCAACTTTAATTTAGATTCTCAAGTCCCCAGATCCTTATAAACTCTGAACTTATTACCTATTACTTAACCATAACCAGTCCATCGACTTTTTCAGCAAAGTCCTAATTAGTATCTTAACACTGCCTTCTTTTTTGGGATTACAACAGATGATTTATCTTATCCATCACGCTATCGAAAACTCAGCAGAGCAATTTCCTAACCATGAAGCCTTTAAGTTTGAAAATAAAAGTTTGACATACCAAGAGTTGGTAAAACAGGCAAACAGTCTGGCACATCTATTGATTGATCAAGGAGTTAAGAAAGGCGATCGCATTGGAGTTTATTGTAACAAGAGTATCGAATCAGCCGTAGCTATTTATGGCATAATGAAAGCTGGAGGGGCTTATGTACCTTTAGATCCCTCTGCACCAGCGACTCGCATCAGGTTTATACTTAAAAATTGCCAGATTCGTGGCTTAGTTACTCAACCACAAAAGCGATCGCATTTAGGAGACATTTTAGCGGAAACAACTCCTTTAGAGTACGTTATTGGACTTGCTCAGAATACCGAACTACCTATTCGTATTTTTGACTGGGAAACAGTAACACAAATTTCTGCAGAGTCTCCTCCCAAGGTAAAAATAATGGAGCAAGATCTGGCTTATATTATGTACACCTCCGGTTCTACGGGAGAACCAAAAGGCATTATGCACACTCATCAAAGTGGTTTAAGTTATGCTAAAATGTCCGCTCATACCTACAGTTTAAATGAAGGCGATCGCCTCGGAAATCATTCCCCACTGCACTTTGATATGTCAACTCTTGACTATTTTTCTGGTCCTTTAGTTGGTGCAACAACTGTAATTATTCCTGAAGCCTATACTAAAATACCTGCCAGTCTTTCGCAACTGATTGAAACCGAAAAGCTCACCATTTGGTATTCTGTTCCTTTTGCCTTAATCCAATTACTCCATCGAGGACTTTTAAGCGATCGTAACTTAAATTCTTTACGGTGGGTATTGTTTGGGGGAGAACCTTTTCCGCCTAAATATTTATATGAATTGATGGAACAACTTCCCCAAGCACGTTTTAGCAATGTTTATGGTCCAGCTGAGATCAATCAATGTACCTACTATCATATTCCTCCCTTAGAATCCGTTCCCGATGAACCAGTACCTATTGGTAGAATTTGGGATAATGCTGAAGAATTGGTTGTTGACGAACAAGATCAACCCGTACCTCAAGGAGAAATCGGCGAATTATTAGTACGCACCCCTACCATGATGTGCGGATATTGGCAGAGTCCTGATTTAAATAAAAAAGCTTTTTTTTACCGTAATAGAACGGGAAATCACCAAGAAGTTTTTTATAGAACTGGAGATTTAGTACAATTACAATCAGATAGGAATTATCGTTTTTTAGGACGTAAAGACCGACAAATAAAGACACGAGGCTATCGAGTGGAGCTTGATGAAATTGAGACGGCTCTTGTTTCTCATCCTCTAGTAGAAGAAGCAGGGGTTTTTGGTGTTCAAGACTCCGAAGGTAGCCAGCATATAGAAGCTGTAGTTACTTTAAAGGAACAAACCAAAGTTACTCCTACTGAGTTAATTCGCTACGGGGCGACTGTTTTACCTAGATATGCAGTTCCTGTCAAGATTGCTATTAGAGAGGAATTACCAAGGACAACATCAGGCAAAATTGATCGCCGCATATTACAGCAAGAGGCTCAATACTGCTCACCAAGCGTGCCAAGAACGCCATTGTGAGGGGAATTGCTGAATTGCTGAATTGCTAAATTAAAATGTAAATGAAATTATTGCCTTTTGCCCAAAGCCCTATCCCCTTGGTACTGCAAAAGACAAAGGGGAAGAATTTTACGCCCATTTTTAGTTCTCCAGTTCCCTTTATGGTAGGATTTTCGGACTTATTTCCTCAATCATTGTAATAAAAACTTATTACTTAGTACGGGGTAAGGGCATAATATATTATGCCCCTACCCGATCGCCCCTACATTACTTATTACTTTTCCCTCACAGTAACGTTTTCAGCTCTAACCGAGCAGTATTGAGATTCTTCTCTTTTTCTGACTGTTAAGTATTTTTGCTCATTCACTAATCAATAGTTCTTTTGCCTGTTGACAATCTTTTTGTATTTGATTTTTTAAGGCTTCTAGAGAGTTAAATTTTTGTTCCGGGCGTAAAAAATTAATTAAACTAACGGTTAAGTTTTCTCCGTATAAATCTCCCTCCCAATCTAATAGATGAATTTCTACACTAATATTTTTACCTGAAACTGTCGGGCGATCGCCAATATTCATCACCCCCCATAAATTAGTTAAATTTGATGTATCCTGACTGACTGTCACCACATAAACACCCTTGCGGGGTAAAAACTTTTCTGGAGGTATTTCTAGATTAGCAGTAGGGAAACCAATGGTTCGCCCTAATTTCTGTCCTTCGATGACTTTTCCTTGAATTTGATAGTTTCTGCCTAACATGGCTTTAACTATGTCTAAGTTACCTTGACTGAGGGCATCTCGAATACAAGAGCTACTAATTCTGATAGACTGGTTATTTAGTTCGATGGTTTGTTCAGGGGTAATTACTACTTTAACTCTATATTGATCTGCTAGAGACTTTAATTGCTCGGCATTACCTTGTCTGCCGCGTCCAAAACGAAAATCCTCACCGACACTAATAAATTCGACTCGAATCTGTTTGATTAAAATATCTTCGACAAATTGGGCAGGAGTTAAAGAGGCTAATTCTCGATCGAAAGGTAATAAAATTAGTTGTTTAATGCCTAATTGCTGTAAAAATTCTATTTTTTCAGGGATAGGGGTAAGCAACTGTTTTTTTCGCCCGGTAAAAAATTCTTGGGGATGAGGGGTAAATGTAACTAAAGTAGGGTAAGTATCGGCAAAAAAAGGATTAGGAGTGAAAATTGATTTAATTACCTGTTGATGCCCTTGATGAATACCATCAAAGTTACCAAGGGCGATAATTGTCGGTTGTAAAATATTTTTGAGGGAGGAAGTTACAAAAATTGACACAAGCAATAAAAGGCAAAAGGCAAGAGTTGTTAAGCAATAGTGAGGGGCATAAATGAAAAAGTAGCTTAAAAATTCTGTAAATACCGAAAATTAAAGATTTTTCATTCCGCATTCTGCATATTATATTCTGCATTCTATCACTACCTATTACCAGTTAATTGTCAATTATCAATTGTCAATTGTCAATTATTCCGACAATGCCCTTCTCCAACGTGACCTAAAGATTGTAAACTAACTTCAAGTTTTTGATAATCTTCAGGGCTTAGATTTTGTTTTAACTCGTCTAAATTAGTTTTTAATTGTCCATTACTAGCTAATACCGCTAAAGGTTTAAATCCCAGTGCTTTGATATTTAATTCTTCATCAGGAGAAATTTCCGCGTCACCAAATATATGATCAAAATGGAAAGTAATTTCAATTTCTGCTGATTGATTTTCTGTCACAATCCCTTTTCTCTCATCCCCGACAAATTCACCGCAAGCATAATCTAAAACTATGGGGAAATTTAAGACAAAGTTAATGGTTTCTCCCTGTTTTAATGCCTTGCCATCAAGAATTATGCTACCAGTATTTTCGCTATTATTAACGACTTTCCAGGCGATCGCATTATAAAATCCTTCTTTAGCTGGCACTTGATTAACAGTAATAGGGGAAGCATTTTCATCTCCTTCCGCTAAATCAATGGTTGTTGGGGTGCTAACTAAATTTACCGACTCGTTGACAGCCAATTCTTCCTCATTTTCGGCGTTAAAAGGAGGTGAAGTTTGATAAGCAGTAACATCAGCCACAGTTATATAAGCATGATTAAAATTAATCTGCCAACCATCTTTACTCACAAAACCTTGACGAATAAAGTCTTCTCCATTAGCGACTAAAGTTAATACTTCTCCTTGTTGATTAGAGATATTAACAGAAGATGAGGTTTGATTATCATTACTTTCTTGAGGAGACTGATTATTAGCACAACTAGATATTAGCAAAGCCATAATTATAGTTATGCTTTGAAAGACAATTCGGCTGAGGTATTTTACTGACATTGATTTTTTACTCAATTACAATTAGAAGATTAATATTTTAATCCTGATTGAGATCTTTCTTTTTCGCAATGCCCTATATAGGGTTAATCTAAGGTTTTTACAGATTCTGGTAATGATGTTATTAGTCGTTAGCCATAAACTTGATGATAATATTCCTGGTATTGCTGGGATAATAGTGGTTGCCACCATTGTTGATTATCTATGTACCATTGTACCGTTGCCCTTAAGCCTGTTTCTACCGTTTGTTGTGGTTGCCAGCCTAATTCTGTTTGCAGTTTAGTACTATTAATAGCATAACGGCGATCGTGTCCTGCTCTGTCTTTAACAAAAGTTATTAATTTACTAGAAGGTTTAACAGGTAAATTCGGGGCTATTTCATCCATGATTTCAGATAACAGTTTGACTAAATCAATGTTTTTCACCTCATTATTACCTCCGATATTATAGGTTTCACCAATTCTACCTTTATTAATTACTACATCTAACGCCGAGCAATGATCTTCTACATATAACCAATCACGAATATTTAGCCCATCTCCATAAACAGGTAAAGGTTTGCCCAACAAAATATTAATGCACATCAAGGGAATTAACTTTTCGGGAAAATGATAAGGACCATAATTATTAGAGCAATTTGTAATAATAGTAGGTAATTGATAGGTGTGGTAGTAGGCACGGGCTAAATGATCACTTCCCGCCTTAGAAGCCGAATAGGGGCTATTAGGGGCATAAGGGGTAGTTTCACTAAAAGCCGGATCATCAGGTTCTAAACTACCATAAACCTCGTCTGTAGAAACATGGAGAAAACGATAATTATCGGGTTGATTTTCTGCTAACCAATAGTGACGAAAACTCTCTAAAAGGGTGAATGTACCCACCACATTGGTTTCAATAAAGGCAGAAGGACCTAAAATTGAGCGATCGACATGGGATTCTGCGGCAAAATGGGCAATATGGGTAATTTTCTCTTGTTTTAACAATTCATCGATTAAACTGCGATCGCAAATATTACCTTGTACAAATTGAAAATTAGGACTGTTTTCTACCTCAGCCAAATTACTGCGATTACCAGCATAAGTTAGGGCATCCAAGACAACTATACGATCTTCGGGATAGTGAGAATGCCAATAGCGAACAAAATTAGAACCAATAAATCCAGCACCGCCGGTAATTAAAATTGCTTTATTATTCATGAAATTTAGATTAAATAGAGGTTAATTTTCCCTAAAACTATTATCCATCATCTATAAAACTTTACAATAGTTATATAATCTTAACATTGCCTCTAATAATTAACGACTTGTTTGAAATTACAAGATAAAATGTTATGATTACTAAAAAAGAAACTATGATTACTAAAAAAGAAACAAACATCAGAGGTTAGTTATAATGTCCAATTATCGTTTCAATGAATGGTCGAAAAGAACAGAACGCTTTGATAATGATACTGCTAACTCATCACTCTGGAATGATTCCCCTGAAGAAGACGAAAAGGAAATAAAAAAAATTAAGCAACAGTGGCAAAAACAACAACGAAAAGAATTTAAACGAATTAAACAACATGATTTTCAAAGAAAAAACTCGAAAGCAGTTGTTTCTACTCTAATTACCTTAGCCATTGTGGGTGTTGGTGTATCTTTTGTGCCTAATTTACTAAAGATGACTAGGCAAACTTTAGTGGAATCATTTTCGACGGAATCTGAGGTAGTTAATGGTAATCAAAATGGATCTTCAGATAAATCACCTAGTATTATAGAAAAACTCAAAGCCTTAGAAAAAAGATCCAAAACTGGTAATTTTAAGGATGATTGTGTTAAAACGCCTACCGCAGTTGTTTGTCAATCTGAAGAGAATAATGTTACTGGTAATGGTGCTGGTAATATCGATCCTAATCAACCTTCGACCATTAATGAGCAAGTCCATCAAAGTATTGATCAGATTAATGAGTATAACAAAAAATTGCAAGAAGCTATGGATGGTAGTTAAGAAGCGAAGATAATTTCTGAACCTGGTGCATTAATTTTAATACTAAAAACTTGATTTTTGGCAAAAGTTTTTTGTAATTGGGGGTGGACTTCCGGAGGTGCGAAAAAGAGAAGAAAACCACCAGCACCAGCCCCCAGTAATTTTCCCCCCCAAGCACCAGCATCTTTTCCTTGTTGATAAAGAGCATCAATTTCAGGATTGGAAATAACATTAGATAAACTGCGTTTGGCTTGCCATGCCTTGTCTAACAATTCCCCGAAAGCAGACAAAGACTTATTGCTAGTTAGAAGATGCCAACCTTGATCAACCATCCCCCGCATTTGTTTTAAAGTGTCAGTATTATCCCCAACTTTTTTTAATTGTTGGGCAACTACTTGAGACGCTCTTCTTTTTATCCCTGTAAACACCACAAATAAATGTTGTTCAAATTCAGCTAACCGTTGGGGTGAAATAGTTACACGATGGACTATAATATCAGTTTCTGTGCGAAATTCAACTAAGTTAAATCCCCCTACTGCCGCCATTAGTTGATCTTGACAACCGACTTTATCATGTAGTAATTTTCTTTCTACATAAATTGCTTCATAGGCTAAATCTAAGGGGCGGATAAATTCACCTTTAAAAGAATGAAGAGCATGGAGTAAAGCTACGGTAAATGTAGAAGATGAGCCTAATCCAGTAAAAGCAGGTAAATCAGCAACATTGTGTAATTCTATGTCTTGCTCTAAACCGCAAAATTTTAAACACTCTCGATAAACATTATGCTCTATTTCCGAGAGATTTTTCACTAACTCCACCTGACGATAGGATAAACGAATAGTATAGTCAAACAGATGACTAGGAAAAGGGGAAGCGGTGAGATAACAATATTTATCAATGGCTGTTGCTAAAACTGCCCCACCATGTTGGAGGAAATATTCAGGGTAATCAGTACCACCACCAAAAAAGCTAATTCTGAGAGGGGCACGAGCAATAAGCATAATCTTAAAATTACCAATTATCAATTATCAATTATCAATTATCAATTATAAATGAGGAAAACCTTTTATTTAGTTTGAGTTATTTAATTATCCTGCACCTGTTTGTGACAGAATTAAATTTCATCGTAATCTTCAAACATTAATTCTTCTAAAATCCAATTAATGTCTTGTTCATCAGCATGAATAATATTCACCTCTGTCAAAGAGTTTCTTTCCCCCACCAATAGCAACGGAGTAAGTGGAGTGCAAATATTGTATCTTTGCTTTAAATAGTAAAAACTGGCTAAAAACTGTAATTCTTCTGATTCAATTTCATGACTATTTTCTTCTAACTCTAAAGCGATAATATTATTTTCTTCTAAAGGGGGTAATTCGCCACTGGCAGTCAAGATAAAACCAGTTCTTTTTAAGAATAAATTTAATTCTCCTAAAACTGCCTTAGCATCACCAAATAAAGCCTCAATTGCGTGATCATCTTCTACCATTAAAGTCTCAACATAATCATCATAACTACCGGTTTCTTCCGTGAGGATAACAATAGTTAAGTCAATGGGCATCAACAAAACATAAGTTTTGCCCTGATACTCAATTTCATTTTCTACATAGCAATCAAGCGATCGCCCTTCTTCATCATAGACGGTAACAATTTCGGTATCATCGTATTGCCCACTTTCAGAAGAAAATTGGGAAGAAGACATAATTAACTTTGAATGAGAACTGGTAATTAAATATTGATTAGTAAAATTCAGAATATCATGGTTTGACCACTTTGTAGTTATTGTTTCGCTGCAAATTAATCAAATTAAAAACTCAAAACTCAAACTGAGATCTTGTCAGCCTTTCAAAAATACTCAAGAAAAATAGGCAATAGGAAATAGGCAATAGGCAATAGCGAGGATAAAAAACTAAAAAACTATAGATCGGCTTTTTTGAGGTTTAAAACAATTAATGCTTCGTTTTTATGCTTTTTTTGGCTTCTGCTGAGTGCTGAGTGCTGAGTGCCTTAACTTCACGGAGGTTTAATGGCGTAGGTGCAAGATTTGAGTCAAAACTATCTATACTTAAGATTCTTGGGCTGACGATAAAGAAATATATTTTGTTATTTATTGAAAAAATCCCGAGTTTGTAATTGCTCTACTGTCACCACATCGGTAAGATTGTATTGTAAAGGAGTGATGGTAATAAAATTGTCTTTAATTGCCTGCACATCGGTAAGTAAATTAGGCGGTAAGGAAATATGCTCTGGTTGTTCAATTTCCTCAACTAATTCCCCTGCTAACCAATAATAACTCTTGCCACGAGGATCAACTCTTTTTTGGAAATTCTCGATATAACGTCTAATTCCCTGTCGAGCAATTTTAATTCCGGCAATTTCCGATTCAGCCACGGGAGGAATATTAACATTGAGTAAAGTCGCTTCGCCTAAAGGTTGTATCTCTAACTGTCGAATTAACTTTACTGCAAAATTAGCGGCAGGCTGAAATTGTCTAATCGTAAAACTCGCTAAACTGAAAGCAACACTGTTAATGCCTTCCAATGTGCCTTCCATGGCGGCGGACACTGTTCCTGAATATAAAATATCTGTACCTAAATTAGGACCTTGATTAATACCCGATAAAACTAAATCAGGTTTCTCCTCTAAAACTGCACTTAAGGCGAGTTTAACACAGTCGGAGGGCGTTCCTGAACAAGACCATGCCATTACTTCTGGAGCAAAAATACCTTCTACTTTATCTGCCCGAATCGGTTGATGAAGGGTTAAGCCGTGACCTGTAGCTGATCTTTCCCTATCTGGTGCTACAATAGTTACTTGATGCCCTGCTTGGGCAATAGTATTAGCTAAAATACGAATTCCTAGAGCAAAAATACCATCATCGTTACTAATCAAAATGTGCATTTTTCGTTTGTATTACTTATATCTTGCACGCCTAACATAAAAATTAAATAAGTAAAAGTCATAAAATCGATTTTAACATAGTTGACATCAATTATTAAACTTATGACTCATTAGGGGCTTAATAATATTAAGCCCCTACATTACTCATTACTTCCCTTCACAAGTCCATTTTCGCCCGCTTGTGCAAGATCTGAGTATTATCTTCCTTGTAATCTTTGTCACCTTCATTCCCTTGTCTCTCCTTCACCTAAAAGTAAAAAACCTACTGGTGAGGGGCATAAATGAAAGGGGAGTTTTAAATTCCCATAAATAGTTAAAAATAAGGCTTTTTCCCAAGTGCATTTTGCATATCATATTCTGTATTCTACCACTACTCTCATGAGTGGGGTAAGGTAAGCATTGCCTACCCTACATTTAAGATCAATACTTAAGTTCTGAGGACAATTACTACCCTATTTTTTCTTTTTACCCACTAAAGCACCGCCACTAAGCACCAATATACTAGCCAAAATGGTAGAAGGCTCAGGAGTTTGAGTTCCTGGGTTAACAGGAGTTAGAGTTACCTCATCAATTAAAATCCCAGATGCTCCTTCAAAATCAATTAAATTGGCAGCTCCAAAACCAAGGGTATAAGTGCCAACTCCCAGAGTCCCTGAAGTATAATCTTGATAGCCTGTTTCTTGAGCAAAAGGAGTTCCCGAAGCACTAAAATTATCCCCAGAAACAGAGACAATTTCTTCGACATTATCGTTTAAATTAATGGTGAAAAAACCAAAATCGTCATTAAAACCGGTATCAGGCTCATCAGTCAGAAAATTATAGCTAAAACTCAAAATACTAGGAGTTGTAACAGTAATTTGCTGTTTAATGGCAGAACCACCCGTTGCACCCAAACCGTCAAAAGTACCGTCAGTTAAGTCTAAAAATTGATCTAATTCATCAGAGAAGGCACTATTATCTACGGAAAAGTTCATTAATCCTTGATAAGTACCTGATTTAGGATTAGTACCATAATCAAAATCTTGCACACTGGTTAAATCACCTAGGGTTACACCGGTAAGTGTCTCTATTCTCTCCCAACCAGTAAAATCTCCTGTTTCAAAGCCACCATTAATAATTTGAGCTTGAGCAGGTGCGATCGCAGAAAGATAGCCGACAGAAGTTAAGCCTAATAAAGTAGATAGCGAAACTAATGATTTTTTCAACATAATTTTAAAGTTATCTATTAACTCAAGTTACTAGTTATGAAAATGCTATTATCTCAGATATCTCAGAATAATTTATACCGAAAAATTACTTATATTTGATAGAGGTCATTGATTATTTTCCGTATAAACACTGATATTTTCTGGATAAATACTGATATTTTACGTACAAACACTGATCTTGATACTTTCGAGCAACCCTAAAGTTCTAATTAGAAACTTGGGTTATTAGTCAACAAGTTATTTGTAATTAAAGCACAAATATTCAAGAAAAGAAAACAAAATTGATCTGCTTAATTAAAATTGCAGATTGTACTCTACAAGAGTAGTTAAAACGGATAAAACACAATAGTTATAAGGGGTATTACCCACCCGAAAAAGTTTATTCCTAAATTAAAGTCCTCCCGAACAGGAAGGACGATTATAATCTTAGAGTAGGAAGTCACTAGCAGTTAATTGATTAGGATTAACACCTTCCAAGATAACCATAGTCAAGAAAGCATCACCATCATCACCTCGACGATCAACTTGTACTTTAGTGTCAGCACCCATTGATTCAAAACGAAGATAATCTTCAAAGGGATTATCACTCAGATAAGAAGGTGATTCAGTGTCTAAGATGGCACGGAAATCAATCACATCAACTCCTACTTCATAATCAGTGATAGTGTCACGGGCATCACGGAAACTTACGTAAACAAAGCGATCGGCACCAGTACCACCAGTTAAGATTTCAGAACCAGTTCCACCCATAATTACATCGTCTCCGCCGTTACCAGTGATGTCATCACGACCATTGCCAGCATCCACGTTATCAATGTTGTTAGTGCCTTCAAACTCATTAGGATTATCAGGATTAGGAGGCAGAGGTTCAGGAACATCGTTATCAAAGATTTTCAGTTTAGTGCTGTCTTGATCACCAATGTCAGCATTACTACTGGTAGTTAAGCCAAAATTGATCATCTCAGTACCTTCAATCTCATCATCATCGATGATGGGTACAGTAACAATCTGAGTATCTTCATCAGGGGCAAAAGTGACGCTGAGAGGGAAGCTAGATCCATCATAATCTTCACCCTCGGTTGCACTACCACCAGTAATGGAAACTAAAACTTCAGAGCTAGAGTTTAAGTCACCGCTACGGATTAAAGTAACAACCATACTATCGCCGACACCCTCATCCACTGAATACTCAGAAGCACTAAATTCTACTTCTACTTCAGGTTGAATTACTGGTTTAACGTTTACAGTTACAGTAGCGTCAGTCTCACTGGGTTTTCCATGCTCATCAATAATGGTATATTCAAAGGAATCAGTGCCCATAAAGTCAGGATTAGGAGTATAAACTAATTCTCCATCTACTACTTCTTCTACTGAACCATTGGCAGGTTGAGTAAAGCCCTCAATAGTGAACTCATCACCATCGTCAATATCAAAGTCGTTAGCTAAGACATCGATACTAACAGGAAACTCGTTAGTGCTAGCTTGATCATCTACTGCTACAGGAGGATCATTTACACCATCAATGGTTACGGTGACAGTGGCGGTATCCGTTAAATCATTGCCATCGGTAATAGTATAACCAAAGCTCTCAGTGGTTTGTTGTCCGAGGGCAAGGGAATCAAATTGTCCATCAGGATCATAGGTTACAGTCACACCATCGGTGCTTACCTGTCCCAATAGTCCACTATCGTCAAGGCTAGTAACGGTAATGCCAGTACCACTAGAATCGATGTCATTTGCTAAAACATCAATTTCCACCGCATTCTTTTCATCGGTAGTTGCTTCGTCATCTTCTGCTATTGGTAGAGGGCGAGGTACAACTTGCACCGTAACCGTTGCACTGTCAAACCCTCCATTGCCATCAGTGATGGTGTATTCAAAGGTGTCCTCTCCAGAGAAACCAGCATTGGGAGTATAAACTAACTCGCCACCTACTTCTTCCACAGAACCACTACCAGGATTGGTAAAGCTGTCGATAGTTAAGACATCCCCTTCATCAAGATCAAAATCATTAGCTAGGACATCGATACTAACCGCAACCCCTTGGCTGGTGCTATTATCAGGATCATCTTCTGCTACAGGATCATCATTTACCCCATCGATAGTTACGGTGACAGTGGCACTATCGGTCTCACCATTACCATCGGTAATCGTATAGGTAAAGCTCTCACTGTCTTGTCCACCAACGGGAAGGGAATCAAATTGCCCATCGGGATCATAAGTTACAGTCAATCCATCGGTACTTACCACCCCTAATAGTCCACTATCGTCAAGGCTAGTAACGGTAATGCCAGTACCACTAGAATCGATGTCATTTGCTAAAACATCAATTTCCACCGCATTCTTTTCATCGGTGATACTTTCGTCATCTTCTGCTACAGGAGGAGGGCTAATTTCGGCAATAATCTCTAAAGAGGTTGCTTGAAATTCAAAGCCCGGAGCATTTTCAGTCGAAGTAAAGTTGATGTGAGAACCATCAAACCCTTCTAATACCTCAAAAGTCATTTCTACTAAAACCGTGGGCTGATCTACAAACGGCCATTGGGCGGCAGTATCACCCCAACTTATTCCCCAAACATGATCCGTGTCCTCCGAGTCAGGCAAGCCCGCATCTAGATCGTTTCCTCCATCAGGATTTATGCCAAAGTCTAGTCGGGGATTTCCCTCTGCTATTAATTGACTATCGATTAAACTTAATTCATCGCTATTGTTAAAGTGGATGAATAAGTTCATTCCGCTGGTTTTTAGATCTGCAGGATTAGTGGTATATTCCACCAGGAAGGTTATGGTATCACCTGCTTTAGCAGTTATGGGATTAGGATCAGGAGTAACAACCTGAGTACCAGTATCAGGTATTTCTTCTACCTCTACGGTGACATCTGCGGTATCAAAGCCACCATTGCCATCGGTTACCGTATATTCAAAGGTATTAGTGCCAAAGAAGTCGGCATCGGGAGTATAAACTAATTCTCCATCTACTTCTTCTACAGAACCATCACTAGGTTGAGTAAAGCTATCAATACTGAGCAGATCATTCACATCAGGATCTGTGTCGTTATCTAGTACATCGATACTCACTGCCGCTCCTTCGCTGGTGCTCTCACTGTCATCTACTGCTACAGGGGCATCATTTACACCTTCAATCGTTACGGTTACAGTGGCGCTATCAGTTCCTCCATTGCCATCACTGACGGTATAGGAAAACTCTTCACTGTCACTTTCCCCTTCTCCTAAAGAGATAAATTCCCCCGCTGGATCATAGGTTACATCGTCTCCGTTATTGGTTACAGTACCTTTTAATCCTTCTG
>CAJHXH010000360.1_pt1 | contig 17111 bp, 19 predicted proteins | sample 9198571 | NCBI WGS metagenome assembly CAJHXH01 (sample SAMEA7708301, study PRJEB35096) | sediment metagenome | biome: marine neritic benthic zone biome [ENVO:01000025]; feature: sediment [ENVO:00002007]; material: shallow marine sediment [ENVO:03000034] sea grass bed [ENVO_01000059] ... | reverse complement strand
ATTTTCCTGTCTAAGCACTACCCGCAAATTCCGTTTTTCTAATTTTAGATTCTGAGGAGAATGGGACTTTGAGTTAGCAGATGCGATCGGCGAAGCCGCACCTCCGGCGATCGCTGTATTAATTCCGCTAAAGGGAAAAGTGGCTAAAAGAAAAATGCAAAGCTTAAAGAAATTCATACAGAGGAGAACTCAATTTATTACTAACGTTTTATTGCCATTATTTTAACCATATAATCCTCGTTTGGCTAAGGGAAAGGGATGAAAAGAATCTGACCTTCATATTCATCAGGCTGACTGCAACAAACGAATAAATACAAGTCATCAATGACCTGTCCAATGGGAGCCGTTGCAATAACTTCAACAACTCCAGGTATGGACAAGCCATTTTTAATTCGCTCATAAGCATAGATGGTAATTGTGGCTACATCATGAGTAAGCAAAATGCGCCTTTCATTGGCTGCCCATTCCAAAATAGTGGGATCATCTGCATGAAGCTGAATAAATTGATTACTTTGTTGCCGAGCTTTCTGGCGACGTTCATCCAAGTAATTATCTATTTCCTGACGATGGTTGAGATAGTAAGCGATCGTTGAGTATATCTCCTCTAAGCGGAGGACAGAATACTGAACTGCAATTTCTTCAGGACCTGCCGAAGATCTTATATTCTAAAGGGTTTACTACAAATTATCAAAAATTGAGAGAAATCCATAATAGTGTTTCACGAAGCTGCTAAAACCACATACCAAATAATAATTAATTAGGAGGATAAATCGGCTCTCTGTCTTCGGGTTTAAGGCGATTATACAATTCACTTAAAGGAACCGCAGCTCCTTCATCTACTAGGTAAATAGGGGCAGGTTCTTCACTCAAATATTGTGCATAAGATGAAGTAAAATAAGGACGAAATTCTAAATCGTTAACCGAATAATTTTCAAAAAATGCCACCAGCAAACCAAAACCATATCGATCAAAAATACTTTGATCAGGAAGTTCTAAATCGGGAATGGAGTCAAACAAAGCCTGGCTACTAGCATCTAGTTGAGAAGTATCCACATGAGCCTGTCCTTCTACGAGAATAAAATATTTATCTTGGCTGCTTACCCAGACAAAAGGGCGTAATTGCTCGATAGCAGCTGGAGTAGCTGGATCTCTTGTTCCTGAAGCAAAAACAATTGGTATTTCTACTTTATTTAAACCTTTTTGCCCAAAGATGCTACTAGCAACCGCATTAAGGGTAGCTACTGATTTGATTCTTTCATCTCGCCAATTATACTCTTGACGGGGTAAATCTAGAGCCTGACATTGTAATAGTAATGATACATTTGGTGACCAGACTTTTCGGTTACAAGATTTTTCTAAGTTTTCAAAATTAATCGTTGCCCCAGCTACAGCTAAAGCAGTATAGCCACCAAAAGAATGGCCAAAAATGCCCACATTATCTAAGTCTAAACGTTGGTTGAATTGAGTTTGATTCAGCTTTTCTAACTCATCCAATAAATAACTAATGTCTTTGGGGCGATCAATAAATCCGTTAAGGGCAAAAACTCTTCGGCGATAACCCTCTTTCATCTCCTGAACATACAGAGAATCACTGCCTGGGTGTTGAGGAACAGCAACAACATAACCATAGGAAGTCAAATGTTTGGCTCTTCCGGCAAAATCTTCTGGTTGGGAAGCCAATCCATGAGACATAATTACCACAGGAGTTTTTCCTGCTCGCCATATTTTCGGTAGATAAAGATGAACATAATATTCCCGTTGACGTTTTTGATCCACCAGTTGTAAAGTTTGACGGGGAGAAACACCGTATTTTCCTGGTTGGCGTAAATCTGGTAATTGAGCAAAGTCATAGTTTTGATTTTCTATGGCTTCAGCACTTAATTCTTTCGTTTCTGCTACTAACTTATTAGTTGCTCTACCTAAAATTTGTAGATGTTCTCCTGCTAATAGAGCTTTATCCAGATTAAGCTGTAAGTCAGTGGCAAAATTATGCAAAAAAGTTAGCAGACTTAATCCTTCTTCCGACAAAGCCGCTTGTACTATTGCACCTCTGATGGCATATTTTCCATTTCTCCCACCAGGAATAGCAATTATTTTGCCAAATTGTTCTAAAAAGCTTTCTCCTACGGGAGTTCTCAGAAAACGATAAATAAGAATAGGATCTAATTCTGCTTTTTTAGTCAGAATTTCTCTTAAACGTTTTTTGCCTGCTTCGTTAACATTTGCTAGGTTAAGATAATAGGCTAACTCTTTATTAACAATATTTTCGTTGGCAAAAATATCCAAAGAATCCACTCTTAAAGAGACTACAATTGGTCCATAAACAAAATTAATTTTTTCTGCTGCTTGTACGGGTAAAGAAATCAAAACAGCCGACAATGCACTCAAACCAATATTTTTTAATTGTTTAAACATAATTATTAACTGACGTTACGCAAAACAGAAATATTTTCTCATATTTTAGGTATTAGGTATTAGTTGTTGGGTGTTAGGTTTGAAATAAAAGTAGATTTCCTTCCCATTACCTGAGTAACTTAGCAGGAGATAATTGCCAAATTCATCGCTTTTGGCAAAATAGTTAAATCTTGATAACTTTTTACTTCTTTGATTTATTTTGAACCTAAAACCTAATTCCTAAAACCTAAAAACTTTTCAAACAGGTTCTTAGTGGTAGGGTGGGCAGTTGGCGATGGGTAGTTCAGAAACCAGACATATCCCAAATTTTCACGATCTTGTCTTCTGCCCCACTATAAAGAGTTTTGCCGTCAGGACTAAAAGAAACAGATTGAACCCATCCTTCATGTCCTGTGAGTGTTGCTATTTGTTGCCCTTTGTTAATATCAATAATCACAATTTTTCCATCTCGGTTGGCAGTGGCTAACAGACGGTTATCTGGGGAAACCGCAACCTGATTAATATCCAATGGTCCTGCTTTGATAGTCCATAGTTCTTGATCGGTACTTAAATTCCAGGCTTTGACAAAATTTCTCACGGCGGCTACAAGTTCTCTTCCATCAGGAGTAAATCCAAGACTATAAATGAAACCGGGCTGTTTAGGTGATGTCTTCAGTAATTCTAAGGTTTCGCTATCCCAAAATTTAATTGTGCGATCGGTTCCAATGGCACCAGTAACAAAAAATTTGCCATCAGGACTAAAAGCTACTGTTGTAACAGGTCCAATATCTTCGCCAATATCCTTAATCAGTTTTCCCTGCTCTAAATCCCAAATTTTAATCGTCCAATCTTCGCCACTGACACTGACGAGAATACGATTATCGGGACTGATCGCCACACTACTGATATTACCACTGTGTCCTCGCAAGGTTTTCCTGATTCTACCAGTTTCGGTTTGGTAAAGAAAAATTTGCTGTTTATTGGCAACTGCAAATAATTTTCCATCAGAACTAAAAGCAATACCAGAGTAAGGATTAGCTCTTAAAGATTGTGAATATTTTGTCTCTAAATTGTCTAAATCGACTGCTGTAATTTTGCCGTCATTTGAAGCTACGATCAGAGTTTTTCCATCAGGAGTGGTGTTCAATGTCACAATTACCCCTTTAAATCCTTTGAGATCTTGTACTTCAATTTGTGAGGACGACTGAGCGATTAAAGTCTCTTCCGTTTCTTGGGCAACACTATTGGATAAGTGTGGTAGAGAGGTAAATACACTAATAAAGGTAGCACCGGTTAGTAAAGTAATGATACTTTTTTTCAACATTTTTTTCTCTATATTGAGGTTGTGACTTTATATTTTTTTCATTTTATCAAAAAACCAGTATAGTTCCTATTAAGTTATGTAAATAACTTAGAGAATTAATTCTTTAAAAGTGTTAAAATCTATGGCAAACATCAAAATGACACAAGAGAAAATATTATGAACAGTGAAACCAAATTGGAATTAGGGAAAGAATATCCTCCACCTGACGAAGAAGCCTCTATTGAAAAAATTGAGCAAATTACCCTAAAGAAATTAGCACAAGATTATCCTCCTAATATTAAACCGGTTCGGCGTGATCAACATCCTAAATCTCATGGTTGTGTTAAAGCCGAATTCACTGTCCATGATAATCTTTCGGAAAAACTGCGTTGTGGCATCTTTCAAGAACCTCGAACCTATACTGCTTGGATTCGGTTTTCGTCCAGCGCTCCTAGCATTCAATCTGATGTGAAGAAAGATGCTCACGGGATGGCTATTAAATTAGTTGGCGTTGAAGGGGAAAAAGTTCTTGAAGCTGAGAAAAATGAAAAAACCCATGATTTTATTCTAGCAAATAATCCAGCTTTTTTCGTCAGAAGCACTGCTGACTATATTATTTTTGCTGATGCTTTTGCTAAAAATAAACTCATCTCTTTCTTCTTTCGTTGGAATCCCTTTAAATGGAAATTACACGAATTAAAGAATATGCTATCAGCGACTCAAAAAAGCGTTTCTAATCCTTTACAAATTCAATATTGGAGTCAAACGCCATATAAATTAGGCAACTATGCCGTCAAGTACTCAGCGAAACCTCATTCTTCTAAATCTGATCCGATTCCTAGTTCAGCTAGTTTTAATTATTTAGAAGAAGCAATGGCAAAGCAATTAGCCAATGAAGATGCTTATTTTGACTTTTTAATTCAAGTACAAACTGACCCAGTTAAAATGCCAGTGGAAGATGCAACTGTTATTTGGGATGAAAGCCTATCTCCCTTTGAAAAAGTTGCTACTGTTCGTATTCCTTCTCAAGTTTTTAACACCCCTGAACGGTTAAAATTCTCTGAAAACTTATCTTTTACGCCTTGGCACGCTTTACCTGAACATCGCCCTTTAGGTAGTACTAATCGTGTACGTCGCAAAGTTTATGAAACTGTCTCGAAAGTTCGCCATGAAAGGAATAATGAACCCCGCCAAGAACCAACAGGTGATGAATCAGTATAACTTTATGAAATAATTTCAGTAAATAAACAGGAGTAATAAAATGTCAAATATTGCCGGTAAAGCCTATGCCATGAATGTGGTAACTCCCATTCATCCCTTATTGGCTTGGGTAAACAAACTCATTTTTTGGTTCACTGTTTTCGTGGCTAGTAAACCTTTTTTATGGAAATTGTTAGGTGGGAACCCATTAACTGGATTACTTACCTTATCATTAATTCACTATGCCCGATGGACGATCGTAAGCAGTTCACAGTTTCCTCGCTTAGATGAAAGCCAACCTCAAGAAGATTTAAACTATACCTATATGTTCTTTTTCAGTAACTTTAATGGTAGTTGGGAACAATATGTAGATTCTTTTCACATGGCAATTCCCGATGGCTTGGATTGGTTTTGGAAGATGAATATAAAATACCCCAAGTCCGTTCCTTTGCAACCATTTTACGCTTATATTACCTTTAATCAAATTTGGACTAATCATTACTACAATGCTTATCCGATGGCAGCGTCTAATGATGTTAAATCAGCCAAAAAAGTGAAAGCAGAATTACTAGAATTTGACAAGCAAACTGATAGTAATGAAACACCAGAAGACTTCCAAAAACGATTCAATCAATTATTATTTGACTTACAAGCTGATATAAATTTAATGGAACCTACACCTATTGTTAGCTTATCAGCTCAAACCGTTGCCGAAAGACGAAAACAAGAATTAACAAATCAAGCAATAATTCAACAATTCAAATTATCCAATTTAGATCTTGCAACAACTGAATAAAACACCTTTAAATCACAATATAACTAACGTAACACAGGCATCTTGCAGTAGCACAGGCATCTTGCCTGTGGGGAAAAGGACAAAACGGAAATTAACAAATTGAACTCAAAACTTTATCTAATGTAATTCATTTACTTAAGAGGAGAATAATCATGTCAAATACAAGCGGTAATGCTTATGGACTTACAGCCCTAATTCCGATTAAAAATGGAAGTGTTGCTATTGATGAAGATAGTCAACAATCTCATGCTAGTAAAGTACGAGAATTATTACAAGAATGGTCGGTAAATGAAAAAAGTCCTATGGCAGTCGTTCCTAATACTTACCTCTGTCGATTCTATGTGTTAAATGATATTTTTTATCAAGGAAGTCCAGCGAAAGAAGATCATTTAAAGTCTAAATATTTAGTCTTTTCTACTAACTTTTATGGTGATTTAGACACTTATTTAAAAGGTATGTGGGAAAAAGCACAAACAGAACTAAAAAAAGTATTAGAACATTGCGTAGCATTTGACAAAGTAAAAAATGTCGATGATTTTGTAGATTATATTAAACGCTGTCAAGTTGATAATAACTTATTTTTTAATGGTTCAACCGATGATTCTCTTAAGGAACAATTAAAAGCACTATACCTTAAACAAGCCTTTTCCCATTTTGTCTTTACCCATCAAGCCTTAATTCAAAGTGGTGAAAAAAATGCAGCCGAATTACAAAAAGCATTTCAAGCTTTTATTCAATATACTAAACCAGATAATTTAGACGATCGGACGTGGACACCGGGCAGTGAAACCGAACCACAAGGATTAGCCAAAGATATTGCTAATTTACCTAACTTAACTAATATTTAACCATAAAAAAATTAACTTACTAATTAAATTTAAGATAAAAGTGGTAGTAGGGTGACACAGCCAATTTGGTGCGTTACGATCGATGATCAGATCCAAGTTATAGTAAAGGTTATCCCCGTCTAACGCACCCTACCTAATACATCTAATTAAATTAAGATAAAAGTTGTAGGGTGGGTTAGGCAACCACTAATTAACAGCTTTTACCATTCAATTTTAAATTAGCCGTAACCCACCACCATTGTTATGTTTTATCTCTTCTCGATTTACTTTATTAACCTCTAAGATAAAAGGATTAACATCATGCCAGAAAATTTAGATTTATTTGATCTTCAAGGAAACATCGTTAAAGCCTATGGGCGGTATAATTTTGTCAAAGCCCGCTATATTTTTTATCGAATACACAAAGAAATTGAAGGGAGAAAATTTGTCAAGTCATTATTAAAACATATTACAACCAGTGAAGCATGGGGGGAAAATGAGATCCCGATTCCTAAAGTCACCACCAATATTGCCTTTACTTACTCAGGACTCAAACATTTAGGGCTTTCTCGCAAATCTTTACAGAGTTTTCCCAAAGAGTTTGTTATGGGTATGAAAGCCAGACGAGCTATTTTAGGCGATGATGGAGTGAGCGCACCAGAAAATTGGGATTCTATCTGGAATAACAAAGCTGAACAAACCACTGAATCAGATGGATGGACTCCAATCTGGCAAGATGAATCCCCAGTGGATATCTGGATATCAATTAACGGGGCAACTTTAGAAGTTATTGAAGAGCGTTATCAACTAATTAAAGATTTAGTGGCTCAATCTAAAGGAGGAATAGAGCAATTAACAGGGCATAGTGGACCAAATAGTGACTATCAAGACGCTTCAGCTATTTTAGATGGGGAAGGAAATCCCACAAACAAAGAACATTTTGGTTATACCGATGGTATTAGTGATCCCTATTTTGAAGGAAGTAGCCGCAATCCTATTGCTGTTATTGGTGGGGGAAAACCTAAACGCTTACCTCCAGACACTCCTTTAGACAAACAAGATAGTTGGGAAGCATTAGAAACAGGAGAATTTATCTTAGGTTATCGGGATGAATCTCAAGAATATCCGATCGCACCTATTCCTCGATTATTATCCTACAACGGAAGTTTTATGGTGTACCGTAAATTACATGAAAATGTCGGCTCGTTTAATCGCTATCTCGAAGAGGTTGGCAAACAGTTTCCTGAAGATAAAGAAGCCCTAGCCGCTAAATTTGCAGGACGTTGGCGTAATGGCGCACCGTTAGCCTTATTTCCCACTGAGAAGGAGGCAGATGATTTTATGACAAAGCTCGGTGATATAGAAGTTCAACGAGACAAGATTAAAAAGCAGTTGGAAACAGCTACAGGAGCAGAAAAGAAACGTTTAGAGGAAGAAAAAAAACCCCTTGATCAAGAATTTTATCCCATGCGTAGTAAATTAGTCGCCTTTAACTATAATGATGATTTACCTGGTTCTAAATGTCCTGTGGGTGCTCATATTCGGCGTGTGAACCCACGAGGTGCTTTAGAAATGGGAAAAAAGGCTTTTAAAACCCCCGGAGCATTAACCGATCGTCGTCGTATTTTACGCCGTGGTTTACCCTATGGTGAGGTGAAGGATGGAATGCGAGATGATGGTGATCACGGCATTATTTTTATGGCAGTGGTAGCGAGTATTAAGCGACAATTTGAATTTGTACAACAACAATGGATTAATTATGGTAACGATTTCCACCTTGCTAATGATAAAGATCCCTTAATCGGTAATCACGAAATGACAGTCGATGGACAGGGAAAAGGTCGTATGGTGATTGAAGCGGCTAAAGCAAAAGACGGTGAAACCCAAAAACCACCCTTTTTCTGTTCAAATCTGACTCGGTTTGTGGAAACCAGAGGGGGGGATTATTTCTTTATTCCTAGCATGACAGCTTTACGCATGATTGCAGAAGGAATTGTTGATCCGACTTAATCTCCTCAAGACTTAAGCCGAAACTCTAATGGTAGGATGCGTTAGGAACGCATCACACTATCTATCGTCGGGTTGAGAATTTTCTTGTGCGTAAGTCTTGATCAAGTGGCAGGTGTTTTGTCCTACTTTTCGCCGATGTTTATAGTATAACTGAAGCAAGATGGGTACGGCGATCAAGGGTAGCCTGTCACTGTTAAGTGATCCTCTATTTTTGAGAAATTTAAATAAAATCAATAATTTTGGCTCTTCTACAGTAGTTATGATAAATTAATAAAAAATAATGCTTATAACGGTTAGAGCATAAAGTTTATGGCAAGAGAAAAATTTAATGGTTATAAATTTACACTTTCTCTTTCACCTAACACCTAAAAACTAATACCTAAAACCTCTTTTAGCTAATAACTTATCATACTAAAAGCAGAAGAGCCATAATTTTTTGTCTTACCAATCAATTTTTTTAGAAAACGCCAATCAAGACTAAAGTAGTAAATAAAAAGATAAATCCGATCATAATAAAGAACATCATTGGCCAAGGTTCACGATTAATTGAATCTAAATATTCGTTTCTTTTGAGATCTTCTTCGGTTAAATTGTGATGTAGTTCCATTTTTTTCACTCTCCATTATATTCTATGAAATTTTTTCTTAGCTTAATTCACATCTTATATTAAGATTAAAAGAATTAGGCTCAAAATATATAAAAATATATAAAAATTAAATTATCTTAATGATTAGAGCATTATTAATTGATTAACAGGTTCACATTCTCTAAAAATCTTTAAAAAACTTAATAAAAGATTACAAAAATTAATAAAGAAAAATGCTAATATTTGCTACTATAAGTAAATTGGGCAAGAATAATTATATCTAGAAATGCCGAAAATTGCTGGATTATCTGTTCTTACCTTATTTAACTGAGATCTTGCACGCCTTACAAAAATACTTAATAGGCAAAAGTAATAAAATCAATTTTTATGCAGTTAACATCAATTTTTTTACTCATTACTCACTACGGGGTAAGGGCATAATATATTATGCCCCTACCCGATCGCCCCTACATTACTCAGTACGGGCTTAATAGTATATCTGAGCGTGTTCATCACTGCGAGAAATGCGGTTATAAGACTAATCGAGATACCGCAGCAGCTCAGGTAATAGAGAATTATCTCAGGGGTATGGAACGTGCCTCGTCAGACGCAGAGTCGTCAAGCTCTACCGAGTGCGGAAGCATGAAGCAACTTGGGGCGAAGAAGCGTCGGAAATCTCAACAAAAGCGTGGTGGGAACTCGAAACCCCATCGCCAAGCGGAAGGGGTAGTTCATGTTAAACTATTTTAATAGCATTCTTTACAGTATGAGAAAATCAAGTGAACGAAAAAGAAGTAATTGGTGTTGATTTGGGTGGTACGGCCATTAAATTAGGACGTTTTCTAGCTGATGGTACTTGTCTAGAATCCGTCACTATTCCTACTCCTCAGCCTTCTACACCTGAAGCAGTTATTCAGGCGATCGCAAATCAAGTAAATGAATTAAATAGTAATCAACAGGCGGTAGCATTAGGAATTGGAACACCGGGTGCAACAGATGTACAGGGGAGAATTGCCAAAGTATGTATTAATCTTGATGGTTGGTATGACGTGCCTATTGCCGAGGAATTAGAAGCAAAAACAGGATTAAAAACAGTGGTAGCCAATGATGCTAATTGTGCGGGGGTAGGAGAAGCATGGATAGGGGCAGGAAAAAATTATCGCAATTTAGTTTTGATTACCCTTGGCACTGGGGTAGGTGGGGCAATTATTTTAAATAAAAAATTATTTATTGGACATTTAGGGGCGGCAGGAGAATTGGGATTAATTACCCTAAACCCCAATGGGCATCCTTGTAATAGTGGTAATAACGGTTCTTTTGAACAACATTGCTCTGCGACTGCTATTAAAAGGGATACAGGAAAAACAGCCGCCGAATGGGGTGCATTAGCGGAACAAAATGATCCTTCTGCCCTCAAATTTTGGCAAGATTACGGTACGTTATTAGGGATAGGTTTAACCAGTTTAATTTATGTGTTAACTCCCGAAGCCGTTATTATTGGAGGAGGTGTTTGTGCTAGTGCTAAATTCTTCCTCCCTGCGGTGGAAAAGGAAATCGAAAAACGGGTATTGCCTTCTTCCCGTGAAGGTTTAAAAATTGCGATCGCTGAGTTAGGAAATCAAGCAGGAATAGTGGGTGCGGCAAAATTAGCGTGGGATTTAGTTAGTAATTAACCGAAATTGTTTTAGGTTTACAACCACCGATTTTTAGACACAATATATGCGCTATTGTAGTTAATGAATTATAATAATTATATTTAGTTTATAATTGAAGTGAATTAAATGTTAGAAATTACTAAAAACTATCTCTTAGATCAAAATAAAAAAACTATCGCAGTGCAAATTCCTATTGCTGAGTTTGAACATATAGAAGAAATTATAGAAAATTACGGTTTAGCACGACTAATGAAAGAAGTTGAAAATGATCAAACTCTGTCGAAACAAGAAGCATTAAACTATTTAGATTTATTTAAAAATAATAATAGCGTCTCCAGTGATTACGAATTACTCTCGCATTTTGCTAAACTATAAAAAATAAACTAACTTAATTAAAAAGCTACTTTATGAGATATAAATATACTGCTAAATATACAAAAATTCCTTCAGGATATATGGGGCAAATTATTGAATGGCAAGAGGTGATTACGGAAGGGAAAAACTTAGAGGAATGCCGTTTAATGCTAGAAGATGCTTTAAATGAAATGATAATGGCATATCAACAGCAAGGAAAAACAATTCCTTTGAATGACGACAATATTATTGAAACTTTATCTATCGAGGTTGCTTGATGTCGGTAAAAAGAAAAGATTTAGTTAAATATTTAGAGAATAATGGTTTTTATCTTTTGAGAGAAGGTGGCAATCACTCCATTTACACCAATAATGACATAACAATTCCCCTAAAACGACATAAGACATTTGACAGAATCACAGCTAATCAGATTTGTAAACAAGCAGGATTAAGCAAAAAGTTTTAACAGATAATCAAAACAGATTGTACTACCATAATTTATTTAAAAAGATTAATAATAAGTTAAAATTGAGGTTGATATATTTTGGCATAAAATTATGACAACTTTAATCGATGTCACCGCGAAAAATTCTTTGCCCGATCATACTCAATTACCTGAATCTGACGGTACTTTTGTGAAAAATTTTCAAGAACATCCTCAAAGTATTTTACTAACTCAGTCAATTTGGCCTCAATTAGAAAAGTTACATCCAGATGGACAATTTGCCATAGGGCAAGATAGCGGTATTTATTGGCGAATAACAGAGCCACCACAAAGGGGGGCAGAAGCCCCAGACTGGTTTTATGTAGCTAATGTACCTCCTACTTTGGACGGTAAGGCAAGACGTTCTTATGTATTATGGAAAGAAATAGTAGCGCCTCTAATTGTAATTGAATTTGTGTCGGGCAATGGAGAAGAAGAAAGAGATAAAACCCCATATAAGGGTAAATTTTGGGTGTATGAAAAGGCAATTCGAGTTCCTTTTTATGCCATTTATGAAGTGGAAAAATCTTCTGTAGAAGTTTATCACTTAGTAGAGGGTAAATATCAGTTAATCTCACCTAATGAAAGGGGACATTATCCCATTGTGTCAATGGGTGTAGAATTAGGACTTTGGCAGGGAATTTATCAGAATATGGACCTTCCTTGGTTACGTTGGTGGGATGACAACGGTAAGTTATTACCAACACCAGAAGAAAAAGCTATAGAAGAAAAGCAACGTGCTGAATCGGAAAAACAACGTGCTGAATCGGAAAAACAACGTGCTGAAGCTGAAAAGCAACGTGCTGATCTTTTTGCGGCAAAATTGCGTGAGTTAGGTGTTAATCCAGACGAACTTTGATTTGTTTTTGATCTCTAAAAAACTTTTAGTACTAAAAGCATCTTATTAAAATAACGGAAAAGATTAGTTATTATGACTAACAAACAACAAGGTGAAAATTATCAAGATTTTTTGACTGAATTAGACTTTGAGAAAGAGTTTCCAGATTTGTTTAAGCAACTAATGGTAATAGAAAAAGCAAAATGGAAAAAGTCAGAGAAAAAACATCAAGAACTGTTTGTCTTATTACATGGATTTAGACATAATCCTGATGATTTAGACTCTATAGCTGACAATATTTCTGATTTAAAAGAATTTGATGAACCCACTATTTTAGTTCCAATTAATACTTGCGTTAAGATAGTATCGGAATTTCCTTTAATAACTTGGCTTGTTTTGTTAACTATTATTTTTTCTATTGGTCTTATTGCTTACTTTATAATTTTTAACTTATTAGCAATCTCTATATTAGCAAAAACAGTCCTAATAACGATTTTCTTTATTTTTTACTTATTTGTTTTATATATGTTTTTAACTCGTTTTTAAGAGCGGTGTAGGTTGGGTTGAGGCACAAAACCCAATACTGAATTGATGATTGTTTCTGTGATTAATTTGTTGGCATTGCTGAAGTTAGGGCTGTGGGTTACGATGGATTGTTAATTGGTAGTGGTGAATCGGAAATTGTTGCCATCTAACCCACCCTACGGTGCTTCAATTTTCCCTAAGAGACAGTACATCCCCCTACTCTATTCCCATTCAATAGTGCCGGGAGGCTTGGAGGTAATATCATATACCACTCGATTAACTCCTTTAACTTCATTGACAATGCGATTAGAAATTATCTCTAATAAATCATAAGGTACTCTTGCCCAATCTGCCGTCATGCCATCCTCGCTCGTAATAAATCGCAAAACTACAGGAAAAGCATAAGTGCGTTTATCGCCCATTACTCCCACACTTTTTACGGGTAATAACACTGCAAATGCCTGCCAAAAGTCATGGTACATATCCCATTTTTTAATTTCATCTCTAACGATATAATCGGCATCACGGAGAATATTTAACTTACTAGCGGTAACTTCTCCTAATATTCTAATGGCTAAACCAGGTCCAGGGAAAGGATGACGAGAGACTATTTCTTCCGGTAAGCCGATCGCACGCCCAACTTTGCGCACTTCATCTTTAAACAATTTCCGTAATGGTTCAACTAATTTAAACCGCAGATTTTTGGGCAGCCCTCCTACATTGTGATGACTTTTTATTTTAACTGCTACTCTTTCCCCTGTTTTAGGATCTACGTTAGTGTCTGCAGATTCAATCACATCAGGATATAATGTACCTTGAGCAAGATAGTCAAAAGGACCTAAACGGTTTGATTCTTCCTCAAATACCCTAATAAATTCATGTCCAATTCGACGGCGTTTTTCTTCGGGATCTGTAACACTTTCAAGTTGACTTAAAAACCTTTCACGGGCATTAACATATTCCACATTAATATGAAATTGTTGATCAAAAAGTTTCATTAATCTTTCAGGTTCGCCCTTACGCATAAATCCTTGATCAATAAACATACAGGTAAGTTTATCTCCAATGGCTTGGTGTAGTAAAAAAGCAAGGGTAGAAGAATCAACTCCTCCAGATAAGGCTAATAAAACTCGTTTATCCCCTACTTGGGTTCTAATTTCTCTAATGGACTGCTCAATAAAAGTTTCCGTTGTCCATGTTGGCTCACAACCACAAATATGATAAACAAAATTGCGAATCAAAGCAGAGCCATATTCAGAATGTACTACTTCTGGGTGAAATTGAACTCCAAACAATTTTTGTCGATGATGGGCGATCGCTGCACAGGGGGTATTATCGGTATGAGCAAGTACCACAAATCCTGTGGGTAATTTAGTACAGGAATCACCATGACTCATCCACATAATCGAGTCATTTTCCACATTAGTAAGTAAATCAGTGGGATCATCAATTTTGATACAGGCTTTACCATATTCGGCCAGTTTTGCTCGTTCAACTTCGCCACCTAGCTGTTTTACCATTAACTGCATACCATAACAAACACCCAAAACGGGGATTCCCAAATTCCAAATTTCAGGATCACATTGAGGAGCATAATCATCATAAACGGAATTAGGTCCACCTGAGAGAATAATACCTTGAGGATTTAGTTGTTTTAATTTTTCGGCACTGGTACGGTAGGAAATTACTTCAGAGTAAACTTCTGTTTCTCGAATGCGACGGGCGATTAACTCTGAATATTGCGAGCCAAAATCGAGAATAATAATTGTTTGACGCTGAATCTCAGAACTTTGGTTAACACTGTCTTGAGGAGGTGTTAAGGTTTCGGGGGTAATGGTTGTTGTTGTGGTCACAGTAGCTACTCGTTTATATACGGATAGATTGAGGTAATTATTTAGTCAATTATTGCCTTACTGCCCTAAGTATAACACGACGTTTTAAACTAAAAAAAGTTAATATTTTTGACGATAACTCGGAACAATAATATTGTTAATATAATATGTATTTTAAATTAAAATTTAATGTTATTTTGGTTTTCTATTACAGGTGAATGGACATAAGCTGTTACTGGTGTCAACTTAAGCCTGAAATATTCTACTGCTGAGTTTTGACTGCCCACCAAGAAATAAATGATCCTGTTGGCGAATTGATTTTACAGAAAGTTATGTGAGGGTACAAGGCTTGCACCCCTAAAGAATTTGTTAACTAAAATTGTCAAACTAACTTTCTCTTAACCAACGTACTGCGTCTTTGGCATGGTAAGTTAAAATCAAATCAGCACCTGCCCGTTTAAAGCTGGTTAAGGTTTCTAAGGTTACTTTTTTCTCGTCAATCCAACCGTTTAATGCCGCCGCTTTAACCATTGAATATTCTCCTGACACGTTGTAAGCCGCCACTGGTAGATTTGTTGCTTCTTTGACTCGCCAAATAATATCCATATAAGACAAGGCTGGTTTCACCATTAACATATCTGCACCCTCGGCAATATCTAATTCCACTTCTTTAATTGCTTCCAAGGCGTTAGCTGGATTCATTTGATAGGTCCGACGATCGCCATAACTAGGGGAAGATTCCGCCGCATCCCGAAATGGCCCATAATAGGCAGAGGCGTATTTAGCGGCATAAGAGAGAATTGGTGTATCTTCAAAGCCTGCTTCATCTAATCCTTGACGAATGGCTTGCACAAAACCATCCATCATCCCTGAAGGTGCAATAATATCAGCCCCTGCTTTGGCTTGAGATATTGCGGTTTTTTTCAAAATTTCTAATGTAGGATCGTTTAATACTTTACCGACTAAATCTCCCACTTCTAGCACACCACAATGTCCGTGACTGGTATATTCACACAAACAAGTATCTGCAATCACGATTAATTCAGGAATCGCCTCTTTAACGGCAGTTGCGGCTTTTTGGACTATGCCACAGTCATGCCATGCCCCAGTTGCTTCTATATCTTTATTCTCAGGAATACCAAATAAGATAATAGCTGGAATGCCTAATTCATAAACTTCTTTGGCTTCATCCACAATTTTATCTACCGACAATTGGTAAACCCCCGGCATGGATGTAACTTCATTGGCGATCGCCGTTCCAGGTACGGCAAAGAGGGGATAAATTAAGTCGTCAGCAGTTAAGACGGTTTCTTGTACCATCCGTCTGAGTTGGGCATTAGCACGTAAACGACGAGGACGATTAATGGGAAACATAGTTACAAAAATAAATATTTATTATAATCATTGATTTTAATAGTGTAGAGCGATCGCCCACCATTGTCATAGTGTTTAGCAATATTTTGTAATATTTAGTTGGTAAATTGATCTTGATGTTTGGTTTAGATGGTTTTTTGACTACCATAAAATTGAGAAACAAGTATCAATGACAATTAATCGCCTTTTAAATTATTACCACGTTTAATTAAATTAACTCTAAACTTGTCGTATCTTGACCATAATTAGCTATTAATATAAATAACTTAAGCCATCGAGAGCCTAGTAAAATTTCTGGGATTTCTTCCCCAGCAAACACAGGAATTTCAAATTCTTGACTATCTATTATTACTTTACCAATATAAACATCAAAATCTGTTTCGCCTTGAGCAGTTCTTAATTTATCTTGATTTAAAAAAGACCAATCCAGACTTTCTACATCTTGTTTATTCATAGCCAAAAACTCAGTGAATCCTGTATCTAACATCGTTTCTACAGGAAAACTAACACCATCCCCACCAATTAAATTAATTTCAAAATAAATTTGTCCATTATCGCCAAATCTTCCGCAAATCATATTCTGCCACTAACTCCTGTTTCGTTAATGCCAAAAATATGATGAATCACATTAGGATGTTTTTCTTTAGCCATTTTACTAGCTACTTCCTTATCTTGATCAATAAAGTAATCGCCGCTATCAGGTTCGATCGCAATATACCAACCATAATATTTATCTAGTATTCTCGGTTTTAATTCTTCAAAAATAGTCCAACAACGCTCATAAAAAGCCTGTCTTCGGGCTTTTTCTTGGGCTTTTCGTTCTTCTGTCCATTGAATTTCAGGAAATACCCGCCCACGTCTTACAATTCTTTGAGATGTAGATTGAGTCATATTTGTCACCTCCTTTTATTTATTTCCTAATTTTAGCCTACT
>CAJHXH010000872.1_pt1 | contig 17175 bp, 16 predicted proteins | sample 9198571 | NCBI WGS metagenome assembly CAJHXH01 (sample SAMEA7708301, study PRJEB35096) | sediment metagenome | biome: marine neritic benthic zone biome [ENVO:01000025]; feature: sediment [ENVO:00002007]; material: shallow marine sediment [ENVO:03000034] sea grass bed [ENVO_01000059] ... | reverse complement strand
TGGCTTTAACACCAACAATATTCAACAAAAATATCTTAATTTAATTGCTGAAATGGGAGGTTATTGTCGAGATGGTGAAGATAAAAGAAAGAAAAAACGAGTACAAGGTAAATTCCGATTCGAGATGAAAATTCGGGGTTTAGCTGTTAGTGATGTTCTTGAATTAATTAATGTTGGTTAATTGAGATTATAAGCGGAAGTAGAATATATTCTACTTCTTTGAAATACATTTTTATTGACAAAGGTAGAGCCAAATTTAACTAATTATGATATTTAATTTTATTTATTTTTGGGATTATATATCCCAATCTTTTATTTTTTTTACTGTTTTTGATAATCGTTGTTTTTCTAAAGTCCCTAGATATTCTTCCTGACCCTTCCTTCGTCAGGGCTTCGGTTTTCGCGGGATTTCAGGGCAAACGCACACAAAACTTAATATTTAATTCAGTAAAGATAAAATATAAACCCCAGCCCTTTCAAGGTGAGCATTTGTACTAAAACTTCAGGCGATCGCCAATGTAAAAATAGGGATTTCAGACATCAAAAATTGGTAATGCTTAATTTAGGCTTAGCGATCACTGAAAGTGGCAGCCGAAGGGCTGATCGCAGAAATATTGTGGAAATACCAATAAACCGTTGATAGTTCATTTGTTCACCTTGAAAGGTCTGCTCTGATCGCTTTCTAATTTTCTTGTTTGAGATTTAATCCGATATTTCTTCAATCTCTGATGGTAATCCTAATTCTTGAAGGGCGACTTTCAAACTATTGATTTTCCCTTCACTAATATCTCCGCTAACGCTGAATTTAATTTCAACTTTGAGGTCTAGTTTTTGATCTGTGGCAAATGAACTTAATACTTTGGTATAAAACTGCATCCATTTTTGTGGTGTTATTTCTCCCTGCCAAGAAATACCTTGAGACTCAGGAATAAGATTTGGGTCTCCCGTTGTTCCAGTTTCAGTTGTGCCATTTGTGTCGCCAGAGGAGGGTGTGCTTGTGTCATTGGAGTCGAAGACTGTAAAACTAGCTTCTGCCTGAACTTGATCGACCTTAGCGGTTACTAAAAAAGAACCTATATCTTTTGGGGTGCTTAATACTCCTTGTGGGTTAATTTCTCCCCCTGTAGTTGTCCAATTGACTGTTTCTACAGCAAAGAGTTTGTCATACTGATCTTTTCCTTCTACCTTAAATGTATATATCGTTTCTGGCTCTAGTTTTATTTCTGTTGGTGTGATCAGCAGTTCAGTTAATTTGGGCGGGTCTGTTATTTTAATTTCATAATCTTGTGCTTCTTCTCCTTTTAAAATGAATAAATCATCAGATATTTCTACATCATTGGCTTGAAAACTAGGATTTTTGAACTCAAAAGGTTCATATTTATCCCCAGAGGTTTTACCAACATAAGCGAGTAAACCTTCTCTCACACCACGAGCGATCGCCTCGGTGACGGCATCAGTTTTTAAAAGACGAGGAAATTGGGGCGAAGCAAAAAAAGCATCTCGGACGTTTTTAACACTCCATTCGCTAAAAGCAGGAGACCAATTACGGACGAGAAAACGAGGATGAATACTATCTTCTAATTCTCCATTCGCTCGTAAACGATTAATAATTAATTGCACTATTGAAGAGGCTTGTGAAGAATTGATTTGTCCTAAATCAATAATTTGTACTTGATTATCTCTACCTAATAAGGCTAAATGTTTGTAAGTACGCCAGACAGTTTCTTTTAAATCTCGTTGGGATTTTTTTAAGCTTTCTTGGAGCGATCGCTTTTGCTCCTCACTTAAATCCGTTTCCTGATCTCTAATATCTTCCCAAGCTAATAATTTACGGGCTTCTTGACGTAATTGAGTGTCAGAATCAGCAATAGCAAATAGTAAGGCACTTTTATATGTTCTACTACTGCTTCCAGAATCTTGAATCAATGATTGAATTAAATTTGTAGTTTCATTATTTTGATAAGAATAATCTGGACTCAAAACCCCTAAAGTCAAAACAGGTTGATTAGGTAAACTGCTACTAGTTTGGGGAAAGAAGACCACTTGTAAACCACTATTAAAACTAAAAACCTTTTGAATTTCAGCCTTAATTTGCTCTTCAATACGAGATTGATTGATATTCGCTCTTCTGTCGGCAAGAATTTTATTCAGATTAGGAGAAATACTATAACGATATTTATTTTGATTAATTAATAAGTAATAAAACTCACTACACAGAGCATCTAAAACAGTTTCTACATTAGCAATCTCAAAATTAGGTTCACTCACCGCTAACCTTATTTCAGGAATAGTAGCTTCTCCTTGTGCTTGTCCTCCATTAGATTCAAAAAAGATAGTAGTGGCAACTTTACGATGTAATCTAGCTTTTTTCAGCTCCTTGCCTGCTTCTTTATCTAAACGCAAAGCGTGAGCATCTTTTTTCCCACAAATGTCTGTAGTAATCGCCCCTTCCAGACGGTTTTCTCCTAATTGTTCTAGTACTGCTGTGCGAAACATCGGGTCATCCAAAGGAGCAGTACCCAAACCGATTAAAGGATCTTTATGGGCTCCTTGATAGCCTTGTTGATAAGCATGAGAAACCCAGAGAGCTAGTAACCTTAAAACCCCTCTAGTGCGTTGAAAACGAGGTAAAACTTGCCATTTACGTTCAAATAAAGATAAAACAGTGGGATGGAAAGGATAGGTAGCTTGAAATGCTTCTTGGGCATTGTCCACAGGGAACCAACTCGGTAATGATAAACGGTGTTGTAAAACCCAATTGGCATAAGTTTTACAGGTTGCTACAGCCTCTGTTGGTAACATGATCTTACCTTCGGGAGTAATTGCCCCTTCGTCCCATTCAAACAGACGGCGACGAATAATCTCTGAGGTTTCTGACTCGGCGGACATAATTACCGCTTTCCCCAAACGATCTAACATTTTTTTGAAACGTTGTTCATCAGCTTCATCGGCTACGGTATATTCCATTTCTGAGGCGGGTATGGAAATAACTAAGACGACATTATCTAAACCTCTGGCTGTTTCTGACAATGCTTGAATGAAGTTGTAGAGTTTGTTGTGATAGTCCTTATGTCGGTAGGTAGAGACATAGTTAATAATCTCATCCATTAAAATTAAACAGGGTTTATCTTGAGGCAGAAAAGAGCGAATCACATCCCCTTTTGGTTCTGTTATTTCCTGTTCATGAATTTTTACCTTCTCAAAGGCTTCTTCTCCGCCTAATTGAAAAGCAATTTCTCCCCAAGGTGTTTTTCTTAAAGGTGTACCGTCATTTCCTCCTCTTCCTGTTAAAGAATCAAATTCTGTACCGACAAAAACAGCTACTGCGGCTTTGGGAATGGTGTTTATTTGTGCTTGTGCCAGAATTTTATTAACTCCTGTCCACTTATTAGCTAAACTGCCATTTTTAGCCAGGTGATACAGTAAAGTCAAAGCGTGGGTTTTACCACCACCAAATTGAGTGGAAAGATTAAAAATAGCTGAGGTGCCAGTTTTTTCTCCTGATAGACGACGTACTACTTGAGCGGCTAATTCAGTTAAATATTTGGTTAAATAAGTTCTTTCAAAAAAACGTTGCGGATTTTGATAATCTGATGGGGCTCTTTGATCTCGAACTTGGTCTAAATGAACGGCAAATTCAGCCGCATCAAGGGGTTTACCTTCCCTTAAGTCAGTACGGGGAATTAAGCCATCTATCTGATACCAAGGTTTTACTTTCATAAGTATTAAAAGATAATTAATTATAAATTAAATAAATAATGAAACATCAACCTGAAAAAATTCAGCTAATGCTTTGGCTTGATTTTTACTAATACTTCTTTTGCCATTTACTACTTCAGAAACTACTCCTCTTGAGCCAATAATTCCCACTAATTCTTCTTGTTTGATCTCGTTTTCTGTCATTAAATGTTTTAACATTTCTTGTGGATTTCCTTCTGGTATAGGATATTTTTCATTTTCAAATTTTTCAATTAATACTAATAATAATTCCAGGAAAGTTTCTTCTTCTTTACTTAAATGGGAACGATGTTCGAGTTCTTGAGCAAGGGCGATCGCTTTTTCGTTTTCTGCTTCGGTAGTAATGGGCTTAGGCTGATATTGTGCTAGTAATGTACTGTATTTATCTGGATTAAAAGTAAGGGTCATTTTTCCAACCTCCTTTATCATATTCTGCATGGGTCAAAATGTACTTGATATATATAGTTTGACGAGCATAAATCACATCAGCAATCAAACGATAGTTGTTCCCTCTAATATTGAATACAGTAAAGTTACCAACCGCCTCGGCAGTCTTATAGGTTTGTTGAACTTCAATTAAGTTCTGCCACTGGGCTTTACTAGCAACCCGATACCATTGCTCAAGGGCAGTACAAGAATCTCGATGACTCTGACAAAACTCTCGTAGTATTCGGCGACTGATGACACGCATTTTTATTAGTTGGTTTTTGTCTTTTATTTATATTCTCAAATTGAGAATATTTTGTCAAGGTCTTTCCAACTGCATCAATATCATTGTGCATTTACTCATTAATGATGAATGAATTTATTTTTGGGATTGAATATGAATTTTAAGCCACTGACTGAATTCGTTTTCTGATATTTCTCCTGCGGCTAAAGCTAACATAGTTTGAGTCGCTTCTAGTTGAGATACTTCTAAAGTATACCCATTCAAGGCAAGAAATAAACCCACTGCTAAAAAGCCTGCTCGTTTATTACCATCGACAAAAGGATGATTGCGGACAATTCCGAAACCATAAGCGGCAGCTAATTTAGCTATATCTGTTTCTTGTTCATAGTTATATAAATTGAGAGGACGATAGAGAGCAGATTCTAATAAGCCTTCATCTCTAATACCTTCAACCCCTCCATGTTCAGCTAAACTTTCACTATGGAGAAAGATTAAGGCTTGTTGATTTACCCAACGGATAGAAGTCATTTAGCTAAGGCACGAAAAGTTTCTCGATACTGCTTCATAAATTCTCGTCCCAGTTCAAGTTGTTCTTCAACTTCAGGGTCATAGGGAGTAAGCAAGTAACCATTAGGAGTTTCAATGGCAAAGAGGGTATCTCCTTTTTCTACCTTCAGACGATTGAGCATTTCTTTAGGAATAACTGTTCCCGTAGAAGTACCAACTGTAGTGAGTTTCAGCTTTTGCATAAGATTCTTTAAATGCTTTATTATAATACTTATTATAATAAAAAACTTGGCTGAAACTCTATCTTTAATTAGTCATCATGAATTGTGTACACTAAAATCAATGTAAATTTATTTTCAGTTCAGGATAAATCTCCCTGTATTTTTGTCTAGTTTCCACCATTTAAAATATCCATAGGGGAAAGCAGTAATTTCTTCTCGGCTACCAATAGCGATTAAGGTTTCTCCTTCAACTAGACTTCTGGTTTGAGGTGATATTGATTGTATTACTTCTGTTTGTAGATAGCGTATTAACTCAATTCTCTCGGCAGTAGTATTACAATAACCAAAAACTATTCTGAGCTTAACTTGAACACATAATACTTTCCAGAGAGAATAAGCAGTTCTTTCTCTTTGATTTTCTAATTCCATAACAGCAATAGGTAATTGCCAACGTTGACTATCAGCAGGAAATGCCATCACATCCATAGTCAGAAATTCCTGACTAGAAATAGGAATAATCTTTAAGGGATAACCTTTAGCTGAGGCTTGCCAACCAATTTGGCGACAGGTATTTACTACTGCTTCTGTTAAGATTTTTGTCCAATTGGCTAACTCCCCTCTACTTCCTGCTTGTTGAAGAGAATTAGCAAAGTTTGTTGTTTGAATTATTTGATTGAAGTTTGTTTGCCACTGCTGAATTAAATCTTTATTCATACTTTAAAATAGGCAAATATTGTTATTTTTAACACTAAAAAATCAAAAAATATTATGGATTTACAATATCTAGTATTAACCAAAATAATTATGATTCACGTAATAACCAATTTTCTAACTGAAGATTGGTTATATTAATAAAATGTCGAGTATTGTCTGTAACTAAAATATCTTGTCTTGAACGAGCCATAGCTGCCAATAAGGCATCAACAACACCTGTTGGTCTTCCTATTTGTTTTAATTCTCCTTGTATTTTGCCAAATTCTAAAGCATCATTAGCATTAAAATCTACTATTAATAACTTATTAATAAATTTAGGTAAAATCCCCAGATTATATTCAACTTTAGTTGAACAATAAACTCCTTTATATAATTCACCTAATACTAAAGAACTTAAATAACAATCCTGATATTTAGTCTTAAATTGTCTAATTACTTGAGGGTTTTCTTTGATGATAGCAATACAAATATTAGTATCTAACAAATACATTTAAAAACTTACCTCTCTCCCCAAATCTTGATGACGTTCTTGGTTAATTTCTTCAAAAATTTGAGTTATTTCTTCATCGTCTTTCCAGGCACCAATAACTTCTTCAAAGTCCTCCCATTTTACCGATTTCTTCTGAGATTGTAATTCAGAATCATCGATAAAAATTATAATTTCTTGACCATCAGGTACATTTATATTTTCTTTTAATTGCAAACTATTGCCTTTTTTTATAGCTTTAATTTTCATCTTTTTAACCTCTAAAATTATTTGTTTAATTGAGTAAAATTAGTGAATAAAAGTTAGATTTATTCGCCATCAAAAACGCTCTTTTCACTCAGAAGTTTTCTTAAAGCGGGAATATGTTTAGGTGGTGCTTCTAACACTAGGCAAAAATTGTCCCACTCTTCATCAGTAAGAGAAAAAAGAGTTTGCTCACTTAAAACTTCTATCGCCGCTTCGGATTCTGTTGAACTAGCCGTCTCAAAAAATAATTCCAAGGCTTCAGTTAAGTTAGCTTTAGCTTCTTCTACTGTTTCTCCTTGACTGGCTATATCTAACTCTGGGCAAAGAGATACATATAAATCTGCCTCTTTTTCAATGATGGCGGTAAATTGTTGTATTTGTTTCATGATTTTTACTCTTTAATAATTGATTACTGATTACTAATAACTGTTAAAACCCTAAACCTTTTTTCCTTGCTAAGACACCATCAACCCATCTTTTCTCATCACTACCGACAGGATATAAGGCAGATAAGGCGTTGGCTAGTTTCCAAAAGCGATCGCTTTGTCCCACTCCTTCATCGACTAAAAAGGTTTTCAGGGCTTCACTACGTCCACTGGCAAAGAGTAACATGGCTTGATGTATCCTATCTAATACCGTCTTACCTAAGCTACTTAATTCAATGTCCTCATTAGTGGTTGTTTCTTCGGGTACATAAGTTTCCATGCCTGTAATTGTCAGTTGATCTTTCTTTGTCTTCTTCTTGGGTTTAACCTCTACTTTTCTCTTGGTGGACATTCCCTTGCGACTGACGTCGTCGCGGGCTTCCACCGCTTTCTTGCCAAATAGTATATTAGAGCGATCGCTTACAGGAAGTAAACGGGCTTTATCCCCTTTGACTTCTACCAAAGAGGTTAATTGTTCTAAATGTACTCCCAATCCTTGAGCAATTTTACGAGCGGCGTCATATTCGAGCATAAATCCGCTTATTTTCTTTTTCTTACTACTGGTTTCTTCCTCCTCCTCCTCATCATTACTTGCTCTCCCACTGGGAGAGAGCTGAGGTGAGGGCGTATCAGTGGAAAGTGTCCATAACCACATAGCAGTTAGTCGGGCATCTTCTTCTAAACCTGTGGCATCAGCGTTACTAAATATCATGCTTAAAGCTTCTTGGGATACTACAGCCCAAACTTGTTCGAGGTATTCTCGTAGGGTGACGATTTCACCGGAGGCTTTTTCCACACTGTCATAGCGGGAGTAGATTTCTAAAGCAGGTCCTAAACAAGCAAATATAGCATCTGCACCTACTACTCCTTCACTGGCAAGACGTGGTAGCCACTCATGAATACGTTGGGGTAGTTGTTGTAAAATGTCTCGCCAATCTCCTATCTCATGATTAATGCGAGGGCGACAAACTAAATGAATAGAAGAAGCAAGGGAGGCTGTACCCATTGCATTCATTCTATTAGCTAATTCTGTATCAATTGCCCATGATGCGGTAATTGTCCATCCTGCTTCAACCATTGCCTGCAGCTGCGCTTCCCATCCTGTAGTAGATTTATGGGCAAAAACGATAACTCCTATACCTTCAGGGCTTAAAATACGACATCCTTCTGCCATAGCTTTACCCATTTGTTGTTCAAAATAGGTTTTATCTTGATTGCGAGATTTTGAAACAATACATTCTCCTTCTTTAGGTGTTAATTTACCTGTAAACGAAATTTTCAAAGATTCAGGAATAGTACGTTTTAACCACACATAGAAAAAGTCTGATAAATCTGAATATTCAATAGCATCATAATACGGTGGATCTGATATAAAGGCTTGTATAAAATCGTCAGGTAAGGGATGATTTATGGCTGATGATTGTTGAGTTTGACCAATTGATTGAAGTATAGATTCCTTTTCTATTGTTCTTAGTAAATTTGATACAGTTACTTTAAGATCTCCAGCAGCATCAGATAAGGGACTTGTTTCAGTAAAATCCCACATCATGGGAATAGCTTGACGAACAAATACATGAATTGCTTGAGACATAGAAGGTTTCCAACTACATAAACTATTACTTATATCAGTAAGCCTATCTATTGAAATGCTTAATATAGTTTGAATCGCATCAGCTAAATCTAAATTAATTTCTTGTATATTTAATTTTTGAATAACAACTAAATTACTACCATTTTCTAATTTTATTTGATAGCCATTAGCTAATTTTTTCCCTACTTCTTTAACTAATTTTACTAAAGTTGTTAGAGCTAATAATTGGCGTGAAGTAAATAAATCACCCCATTTTGTAAAACCATACCCTCTACCACTAACAAGATTAGTATTTTTTTGATCCATTGGTTCATTAGGAATTAAACTTAACTCTCCTGTATATTCATTTAATCTTTTTTCTAACTCTAAATTAGCCTTATTTACTGCTTCTAAATCTTGTTCATTTGGTAAGCGATAAAAACGTCCTTTTTCACTTTCTTTAGTAGAAACAACACAAAATAAAAGAGCGTCATTAGCTCCACCTTTTCTCGTTTTAAATTGCTTTCTTACTGAAGCCACAGGAGTAGTAAAACCAGTCACAGGACAAGTAGCAGAACCTCGTTTTACCGTTCCATCAGCCACTTCCTTAACACTTTTGGGTTCAAAGATTTCTAATAAAGGTCGTCTTACCTTCCTTGTAATACCATCAGCATAAGTAACCTCAATAATCTCAGTTTCCACCTCACCATGAGCATTTCTTACCCATCGCAAAGCCTTATTTTTACCCTTCTTTTTAGCTAACCACATACTCCGCATTAAAGGTACTTCTACAGGTATCCCTGTACCATCATCAGGAGCTTCTGAGATAATAGTCCTCGCCCATAAATAAGCTATAGGAGTACTACCATGCTCATCCGCAGGATAAAACTGACTTAACTCCTTTTCTGCTTCTTGCTTTACCCACTGACCCCATTTACGCACTTCATCAGCTAAAGTTTGCCCATACTTGGGGATATACTCCAAAACTACTTTATTTAACAACACCGCCACAGGATTTAAGTCCGAAGCAAAGGCATCAGCTCCTACTCTCAAAGCTTCTAAAGGTATCGCCCCACCACCAGCAAAGGGATCAACAACTAAGGGTTTTGTATCAGGGATACCTCCTAAACATTCATGAGCTAACTGAGTTAGCTTACGACTAGTTTCTAAATAGTCAGGTTGGGTGGAATTATCCCAATTCGCAAAATCGGCAATGAAATCCAATAACCGATACCGCAGTATATTCAAATGCTCTGGTTTATCGGCAGATAACTTATTTTCTTCCTTGGCTAAAAGTCGCCATTTTCCCCAATTTTCTGTAGAGCAATGCTTTTCACCTAAATTATTCTCATTCCTATCAACTTTCTTGGCAAATTCTGTTATGATGGCGATCGCTTCTTCCCGAAACCTTTCAGGACAATTTTCATCCACAGGATCTAACCATAACGCCGCGCAAATTACTGCTCGACAAGCCGCTAATGGTCTTCTTGCCCACCAAATATGTAGAGTAGAAATATGCCCATGACGAATAGATTTTTCTCGCCTTGCGTGAGCAGAAATTTGTTTTATGGGCAGATCAACTTCAATTAAGCGTTTTGGGTAAGATGTCATTATTTATGATTGTTAAAAAAAGATTAATATTGATTATTTTTTCAGATAAATAATTGTTAATTATTAGCGTTATTACTATTAGGATAAATCGAAATTATTTTAATACTTTGAGTCCGATGAATAGATTTATTTTGTTTTTCATTAGTGATAAATTCCTTCGCTCCGACAGAAACTGCCGCCGCAATATGTAGAGCATCCATTGCTCCCAACCCAAACTCACTTGATTCTTGGTATGCTAACTCTATGATTGTATCAATATCTTTTGCCCAATAAGCCACTTCAGCAAAAAAAGTCTCATAAAACCTAATCTCAGCACTTTGGCGATTATAAATTGCTTTGGGCAATACCTCTAGCTTAAGAAAAATACTCGAAGCAAACTTCCTATCGTCATCTTCTAAAATTTCTAATGCTCTTTCAGCCAAATCATCTTGAGAGCGTGCCGCATAAATTAAAACACCAGCATCAATAAAAGTTTTAATCATTAATTATCTTCTTGAAAACCTCCACGTCTTTCGGCTTTTTCTTTTTCTACTTCTTCAGCAGTTAATAAATGCACCCCAGAATCAATAATTTCTTGGCGAATTGCTCTTAATTTTTTACCTAAATTAGATGTAGATTTACTAGGTTGTTTAGATTGAGAAAGAGAATCAATAAAAGCTAAAACTTTTGCTTGTTTATCTGAATCTAAAGTTTGCCATTTGGTTAATAACAATTCTTCTGTGGTCATTTTTTTCTCTCCTTTTAATTGTCTTTTGATTCCTCAGTTATTTTCAATTCTTGTTTTGAAGATTCTTTAAGTTGCTCAACAAGACTAGATTTTAAAGTTTCGGATAAATTTTGAGTATAAGTATCAACTACTTCAGAAATTAAACTTGATTCACATAGGTCAAGATGTTTTGCTAACTCTTTAAAATATAAGTGATGATCTTCCTTATAAAGTCCTGCGACAAAATCTTTGAAATTAATTGCATATTTTTCTTTTATGAAAGATTGAACATTTTGATCTGCATATAATTCAAGCTCTGGAGGTTGTGTTCCTGGCAATGCAAAAATATTTTCACTAGCTTTAACTAGATCTTGCTTATCTCCATCTAAAACAACAGCAGAATTAATTCCTGTTAAATTGAGTTTTTTAATCATATTATCTAACTCATTTGCCCCGCCTCCCACAATAATTGAAATACCTCTCAAAAATATTTTATCTATTTCTCGTATAATTGCCTTCAAGATGGCTTTTGCTGTTTCATCTTCGACAAAAATAGTTAAATCTTTTTCATGACCTTCTGACATCAAACTTCTAGCTTGAGAAGATGTTAAACCTTGTATTAAATTAATGTTATTGTCATCTTTTTCAAGGTAAATTCTCGAATTTTCAGGTAAAGGATGGAGAATAAAATCACTATGAGTCGTAATAACAATTTGGTGTTTTTTTCTAATTGCTACATCCATTAAATACCAACCAAACTGATACTGTGCACTATTATGAAGAGAAAGTTCTGGTTCTTCAATTAGTACTAAGCTTTTCTTTGGTAATGATTCAAGAGTTTGAATTAGGAAATGGCTTCTTGCTTCTCCATATCCCATATGAGATTCAGAATAAGTTAATCCATTATGCTCAACACAAGTAATTTTCTTTGTAATATTTTGATATTTTAAAGTATGTATCTTTATAGAATCATAAGATTTTCTGAGCACTCGATTTGTCCAAATTTGAATTTTTTTATCTGGAGCAATTGGGTTTTCTTGTGTAAGTTGTGGAGAAAAACGTTTAAAACAATCGCTTTGTTCAAAAGCAGGAAGATAATCTTTCATGCCAATAAAGCATACTGTTCGGGAATATCTTTTTGGATATTTCCATGTATTTTCTTTATTTTGAATAATTGATTGAGGTTTATTAGAAGAATCTGATTCACAAAACCAGTAAGTTACTGTTGCATTATTTTTGAATGGATTAATATCTAAAATATTACTTTTAATAAAATCACCAATATTATAAGTCTTTCCTCCATCTGGACTTTTATAAGCAACTGCCATTAATTGTAGAATAGTGGACTTACCTGTTCCATTTAATCCACAGAAAGCTGTTACAGGACTTTTAAATTCTATAATCGTATCCTCATGACATCGAAAACCTTCTATCTGGATTTGCTCAACAACATTACCAAAATTATTGTATCTCTGATTTTCTTCAAATAATAGTTTAAGAATATTCCTTGGGTCTTTCTTTTTTTTTGTCATTTGTTTAAATCGAGAATTTTGTTAGGTTCAATTTGATAATGTTCAATTTTAACTAAAGGTTGCCATCCTAATTTTACTGGGTCTTGTATCGGATAAACTTCAGGATTAGTCGCACAATTAAACACCACATATAACCAATAATCTCCTTTTAATTGAGTTGCTTTTTTATACTCATTAGTAGTTAAAGCCACTGTGCCGATCTCCGATCGTCCTTTAACCTCAATAAACCTCACGGCTATAGCTGTTTGGGAATCTTCAGGATGAGGTTTACGGGAAATTAAATCAAAACCCCGATTTTCCGTTTCTACACTTTCGACTTTCCATCCTCTTGCCTCCTCGTATTCAATTACTTTTTGTACGGCAATACGTTCAATCTCCTCATTACTCACCATCCCTGCCATTTCAGGAGAATTACGGTCAGGATGAGGTAAAACCCAAGCTCTACCATAATGGCGTATATCGCCTATGGTGCAGTTTTTCTCCTGTTGTAATTCCTCTCGCCGAGACTCTAAACGTCCATTTAATTCAAACAAACGATTTTCAAACTGTTGTAGTCTGCCTTCTAAACCTGCTTCTGTAGAACCAGATTCCTTGTGCATCAATAAATCAGCAAACTGACATTGTACTCGATCGATAATGGTATTCAGACTAATTTCTAAATGATGCTCAATAGTATTAATCTCTTTTTGTCGTTGAGCCTGTGTTTGAGCTAAAAAAGGTTGCAAAGCCTTTTCTAACAATGTTTGTTCTACTTGCTGACGGTTAGGTAAAGCCGAATCATCAGGAGGAGTAACAGGATTATTCGGTACAGCAAAATCTAAAAAGATAGTTGGTTGACGTACATACATTTCTCCCGTCAGGCTTGTTTCTACCACAAATAAACGTTTATGAAGGGTCCGCCCTTTTCCATCTGCGATCGCTGCACTAAATACATCTAAACGACTTGGTTGACTACGTTTCAAGTCATAGAAGATTGCTCCCCTTTCTAAAGCCTCTTGGGTTTGACGAGAGACACTTTCTCTTACCGTTTCAAATAAAGGATGTCCAGGAGTCACCCATTCTAAAGTAGGATCATCTTGGAGTAATTTTTGGTCAAAAGCGATGGTTTTATACTCCCTGCCTAATTTGCCATATTTTCCTTCTAACTCATTACCAATACCCCAAAGGGTGCGAGGTAACTTGCCGATACGATAGGTATTAGTGACTTTTTTAATCTCCTTCGGCTCAATTCCAGCAAGAGGTGCAGCTTGGAGAAAGAAATCAGCGATCGCTTCGGGAACTAACCTTTTTTCTTTAGCTTCAGAAGTTTTACCAATGAGCTTAGATAAATTTAACTCTCGTTTCGCCAAACCTTCCAAGGCAGAATCGGTAATTTGGTCAAAATGCTTTTTATCTACCTGCTCCACAATACGGGCTTTAATTTGATCTTCCGTTTGATTATGGGCATACATCTCCCGAATTAACCTCTCTAACTGATTGGCAGGAAAAATATCCCCTAAGACATTAAATACTTTTCCTGTCCGCTCTGGATCTAAATCTGTTTCTATTGCATGGATGCGTTCAAATAATTTCCACAACACCCTACCCTCACGGGTATTAGTCGCCACAAAGTTGAAAATCAGACAATCTTTTTCCTGCCCATAACGATGAATTCTACCCATACGCTGTTCTAAACGAATAGGATTCCAAGGAATATCATAGTTAATCATAAACCAGCAAAATTGTAGATTAATCCCCTCTCCTGCGGCTTCTGTTGCTACTAATACCTGACAACCTTCTCGAAATTCTCTTTCTGCATAAATCCGAGTATTGGGAGTATCCCTGTTACCTATTTTCATGCCCCCATGAATCTGCGTTACAGATAAACCCCAATCTCGTAATTTACCTACTAAATAATCCAAAGTATCTTTATGCTCGGTAAAAATAAGTAATTTCATGTTCGAGTCAGCAAAAATACCCGCTTGAGTGATTACTTCTTTTAGTTTGACTAACTTGGATTCAATTTCTCGCTTTTCCAACTCCAAAGCCAAAGTAATCAAACGAGTTAGTTGAGCGATTTCATCCCGTAAATCGTTAGGATCGATCGAGGCGACGACAGACTCTAAATCATTGAGAATCCGTTGTTGTTCTGTTGCTGTTAACTCATCAAAATCATCAGGCAGTTTTTTATTGATTTGCTCTTGACGATAAGCTTGAGGATTTTCTAAGATTTTTTCCCGTTTATCCTTCATCCTCTCTAAACTACGACGCACTGCATAAATGCTAGAAGCAAAACGTCTTTGCAACATTGCCATCGTAAAACCTAATGCCCTACCCCTTGCCGAATCATCCTGAGCAGCTTTAATTGATTGATCTTCTACATAGCGAGTGAGAGCATCATAAAAATCTTCTTCCTCATTATCGATCTGAAACTCAATAGTTTCCACCCGACGATTGGTAAATAGTTTTTTGACATCCCCCGTTTCGGGATCTGGAAAAGTAACTAGGGCTTCTTTGGTACGTCTGAGATAAAAGGGAGCAACATTACGTTGCATCGCTTCTTCTAGGCTTTTGACATCGCCATAGACATCTTTATCCAATAGCTCCAAAAATAGACAGAAATTAGCGGGATCTCCTTTATGGGGCGTAGCACTCATTAACAGATAATGATCTGTCATTTGAGATAATCTTTCCCCCAATTGATAGGCTAGGGTTTTTTTATCATTGCTGTAGGCACTCATTTTATGGGCTTCATCGACAATGACTAAATCCCAATGAGATCTCAATAAACTTTCTTTGGCATCTTCCACCCGAGATACCCAAGAGATAGAAGTAACAACTTGGTTTTTCTCCTGCCAAGGATTTTTACCGTAATTTGCCCGTAAAATATCTCCTTTTACTACTTCAAAATCTTCTCGGAATTTATCTTTGAGTTCTCTTTGCCATTGAAAAGTAAGATTAGCAGGAGCAACAATCAATGTTCTTTGAGCTAAACCTCTAATTTTTAATTCTTTAATCAATAATCCTGCCATAATCGTTTTACCAGCCCCTGGATCATCGGCGAGGAGAAAACGAACTCGGGCTAATTTCAGGAAATAGTCATATACTGCTTCTAATTGATGAGGTAAAGGATCTACACGGGCGATCGCTAAGGAGAAGTAAGGGTCATATTCATAAGCTAATCCCCACCGCAAAGCCTCAACACCTAAACGAAATTTATGGGAGTCGCCGTCAAAAGGTTCAGTTTCAGGACTTATTTCAAGCTGTTTAAGTTGCTCCAAATTAAGTACAGGTTGATAAGTTTTTTGACTATTCATACCACTACCTATGAGTTTAAGAGAATCTCCCAACGGAATAGTCGTAATTACCTTAATTGGCTCTGGAAATAAAGAACCTTTAACGAGTACATCTGGTTCCAGTTGTTCAATCAATAAGTCAAGATTAGGCATCCCATTATATTGGTTTATTAAATAATCACTCTGAACAAAAAAGCTCCAACTATTGTTTTCTATAGTCCTGAGATTTTGTCAAATCTTGTTTACAGGTTACCCTAATATCTACTTTATTCATCATTATTTTGTAATAACCTAACCTGAATTATTCATGAGAAAATTGAAAATAAGATGAAAACGCATATTAAGTCTGACTTATAGGCAATCAAGAGTAACAACAGTCTGTTAAATCAATCAGATACGGATGAGATACGTGCAATAAATCTGCCGCTTCAATAGTAGTAATTTCATCTTCATCTGCCATAATCATTATTGATTTTCCTTGTTCTAATTCTGACAAAATATTAATAATTTCACTGGCGATTTTTGATGAAACAGAAAAGGCTAATTTGTTTTCATTTCCCTCGATAGTTAATATTAATTGTTCATCATTTTCGCTCTTGAATGGAGAAAAAAACTCTTTTCTTTTACTAACAGTCCCTGCTACTTTTCCTTCTATTTTCTTAATCATTGCCTTTACCATAACTATTTTTTCTTCTATTTTAGAGTAAGCATCACAATAGGAGCAACATCAGAAATAGTATTACTGCTCTTGTCAAGGGATTATATTGACTTTATCGAAGATAAGAATTATTGAAACTAATAGAATATTTTAGTTATTTAAAGTTGGCTGACTTTTCATCCATATTTAGATTATTTAAACTTGGCTGGTAAGGTGGGCTATCGCCAAATAAGTGTGTTGTTTTAATAAAATTTAGGAGTCTAATAATGGCTATTTCTTTTCCCAATCGTAACGATAAACTTGCTAGTCAGATTCGTGATGGTTTACGGATTTTGGCATGGCAAGAATATAAGAATGACAATAAATCTGAATTAAAAGGTTTAGAATTATATGAAGTATTCAAAGAAGAATGGGAAGCTCATGAAATTCACAAAATGAATCTAAATAAATTACAGAAATTCATTAGTGAATTGGGTTATTCTCAGTCTGATATTGCTCAAATTCGTGGTGATTATTATCGTAGTCGTAATGAATATAAAGCTAATAATTCTGTTAATAATAACAGTGAAGAATTAGAAACTGCTCCTTTCTAAGAAATAATCAATCAACTTTTTTTTGCTCTAATCGTAATGATTAGGGCTTTTTTTTATGACTAATCGTTAGATTACTATCGTCAGAGAATTGTGTTGTTAAATAAATTGGAGTCTAATTATGCAAATTGAATTTTATCGTGGATTTACTCATTATCGAATTGCAATCGTTCGTGGAAGATTAATTCTAGCAATTGATAATAAATGGATTAATGATGAAACTTT
>CAJHXH010000732.1_pt1 | contig 17273 bp, 14 predicted proteins | sample 9198571 | NCBI WGS metagenome assembly CAJHXH01 (sample SAMEA7708301, study PRJEB35096) | sediment metagenome | biome: marine neritic benthic zone biome [ENVO:01000025]; feature: sediment [ENVO:00002007]; material: shallow marine sediment [ENVO:03000034] sea grass bed [ENVO_01000059] ... | reverse complement strand
TATGCTAACAAATTATCATAAAAGTCTAAAGTCTAAAAATGCGATCGCAATCTAAAATCTATTGACGTATTGACGATTATTGTAATTTACTGGAGAAATATATTTTAAAAATTTGTGTAAGTTTTTGTATAATATATTATAGCCAGAAAATAAAAGCGATTGCCAAGAAATTGAAAATAATGACTGAGACCTTTGAACATGGCTATGCTTTATTAATTGGAGTAGGAGATTGTCAAGATTCACGTCTATCCCTTCCAGTAACAGTAAAAGATACACAAGCCATAAAGAAAGTGCTGATTGATTCTAATTCATGTGGTTATCTGGAAAGCCATATTAATATTTTAAATAATGAAGAAGCAACTAAGGAAGGTATTTTAGTAGGACTACAATGGCTTCAAGAAAAGGCGGAGAATGATTCAAAAGCGACAGTATTTGTTTATTATTCTGGACATGGTGGACTTAACAAGGATAATACCTATTATCTAATTCCTCATGATTATCAAAATAATTCTCTTGAAACTGCATTCTCAGCAAAAAATTTTACAGAAGAAATACGAAAAATTCAATCTCAACGTTTGTTAGTCGTAATTGATAGCTGTCATGCAGGTGGAATGGCGACTTCTAAGGATGGAAATTTTAACCTAGTTGCTTCTGCTCCTTCAGAAGATTTAATTAAAACATTAACACAAGGTGAAGGTAGAGCAGTTTTCAGTTCTTGTCGAGGAGAAGAAAGCTCATGGTTTAGAAAAGATAATACTATGAGTATCTATACTTATCATTTTCTAGACGCATTAAAAGGTAAAGGAAATAAGCCAGGAGATACAGAGGTAAAACTTTCTGATTTAATGCGTTATCTTAGTGATAAAGTCTCTAAAACGGCACTTCAAGATCGAAATGCAAAACAAACTCCTTATTTTGATTTTGGTGCTACTAATTTTGCTATTTCTGTATTGCAGAACAATTTCCCCCTTGGTGAAGATATTATTTATGTAGAACGATCGCCTATTGAAACACAGGCTTGTCAAGCTAATTGTAAACCCGGATCGCTCATTCGTATTAAAGCACCCCAAAAGATGGGTAAAACCTTGTTATTGAATCAAATATTGAAAGATGCAAGTAATAAAGGTTTCAAAACAATTATTTTTGATTTTGGTTCATTGACTAATAGTACTTCTAACGATTATAAACAACTATCCCAAAGTTTCTGTTTTAACATTAGTGAAAAATTAGAACTTAATTCTAATAATACCGACGATTGGCTAGATAATAATTGGAAAAGGAGACGTGATACGAATGAAAATACCACTAAATTTTTACAAGATTATTTGTTACCACAAATTTCTGTAGGTTTAGTTTTAGGTTTAGAGAATTTTGATCAAGTTTTGGAAAATGAAATAATAAGAGATGAAGTTTGTAAATTATTACGTTATTGGCATGTTTTGTCAAAACAAGATAATCAAACAATTTGGGACAAACTACATTTAATAATAATTCACTCAACTGATGCTTATGGAAAAACAGATCTTAATTCTTCTCCTCTTGCTGGTGTAGGTGAATACTTTGAACTAAAGATGTTTAATGATCAACAGATACAAGAACTCATTAATAAACATGATATAACTTTAAATGATCATCAAAGACAACAATTGATCGATCTTATTGGAGGTAATCCTTCTTTGTTAGTAGAAGCTATTCAAGAATTGAAAAAAACCGACATAACCTTAGAAAAGTTGTTAGAAGAAGCTACCACTGAAAGTGGCATTTTTAAGGATTATTTGCGTGAACTATTAAACATTCTTATTCAAAATAATGAGATGAAAAAAGCTTATAAAACAGTAATTAATTCTAATACCTCTATAGAATTATTAAAACCAACAAATATTGCCTTTAAATTGTACAGTTTGGGATTAGTTACACTAGAAGGTAATATGGCTAAATCTAGCTCTAATTTATATAGAGAGTATTTTAAAAAGTACTTAAGTTAATTTATTAAGAAAGTTAAAGGTGAAATAAATGATTAATGAACAAGAATATAACTTTACAGTAGGAGGAACTTTAAAACCTAATGATCCTACTTATGTCAAACGTAGAGCTGATGAGGAACTTTATGATGCCTTAAAAAATGGAGAATATTGTAATTTATTCAACTCCAGACAAATGGGAAAATCTAGCTTAGTAACAAGAGTTTCAAATCAATTAAAGGAAGAAGATTTTAAGGTATGTCTAATTAGTGTCGAAAATATCAGTCAAAATATTACTCAAGAAAGTTTTTATTATACAATAATAGACTCTATTTTGAGGAGTTTTCAAATAAATGAAGAATTTGATTTAGACTCATGGTTTGATTCTCATCATAGACTTGATTATTCACAGCGTTTGACAAAGTTTATAGAAGATGTTTTATTCCCAAGATTAAAAAATAAAATTATTATTTCTATTGATGAAATTGATAGTTTGTTCAGTTTTGATATTTCTACCGATGATTTCTTTGCTTTTATTCGTAAATGTAAAAATAATCAAGCTAATAATCCAGAATATAAGCGTCTCACTTTTTGTTTATTAGGTGTAGCTTCACCTAGTGATTTAATTAGAGATAAAACTAAAACACCATATAATGTTGGTAAAGCCATAGAACTGACTGGTTTGAATTTTGAGGAAGCAAAAAAAGGATTACTTCGAGGATTAGAAAATAAAGTAGATAATTCAGAACAAGTATTGAATGATATTTTAGAATTGACAAAAGGACAGCCATTTTTAACTCAGAAGATATGTAATTTAGTTGCTAACCAAGAAAACAGAAATCCCAATATAACTCAATTAGTTGAACAAAAAATTATTAATAATTGGAAAGATAATGATGAACCACAACATTTAACGTATATAAAATATCGTCTTTTGGGAAATAATAAATTAGTGGTTTCCATGTTGAATATTTACAAAAGAATATTACAAGAAGAAGAAGTTAAGGTTGATAATAGTTATGAACAAACACAGTTAAAACTTTCAGGTTTAGTATTTAATGATAAAGGACAATTAAAGATTTATAATTACATTTATGAAAAAGTCTTTAATTTGAATTGGACAGAGCAAGAACTAGCAAAAATCAGACCTTATGAAGCTAAATTTCAAGATTGGATTAATGCTAGAGAAGAATTAAAACAGCGTTATTTGTTGTACGGTAATGATTTAACCAATGCTCAAGAGTGGGCTGAAAATAAAAAGATTCCAAATGAAGATAATAATTTTTTAAGTTATAGTGAAAACTTTTGGCAAAGATTTCAAGATTGTTTTCCTGAAAATTCTGATTATCAAGCAATTTTTAATTTAGTTTTATCATGGACAGGTGGTATAAAATTTTTGAATGATTGGTTTTTAAAAAGATCCAAAAAATTGAGAAATCCAATGAAAGGAGATGAAGCGGAAAAATGGCTTGAGAATTTAATATCTAAATTAAAAGAGAATGAACCTAGACTGGAAGAGGATAAAAAATTACATGAGAATTTTCAAGAAATTAGTGATTGCATTTTTAAAGACTCTACTATTGATACTTTTTTATTTTTTTCGAACTATAAAAAAATTTTAGAACAGAATAAAGTTAATTTTGATAATACACCAGAACATAAAAAATTAATAGATATGTGTATAGTTATCAGACAAGATAATAAGTTAGAAATCCTAAACAAAATTTATCGCTTTATTTTTAATGAAGATTGGGTTAATAAACAACTCTTCAAGATTCGTCCTTATGCAAGACAATTTAATTCTTGGAAAAATGCTAGGGATGAATTAAATTTATTAAAGGGAGAAGAGTTAGAAAAAGCAATCAAGTGGATACAAGATAAAGTGGAAATACCAGACGAAGAAATTGAATTTATTATAACCAGTTTAGTGTGGGAAATTTGGCAGTCACCACATTCTGATACACAAGAAAAAAATCAAGCAGTTAAGACAATTATACAATTGCGATCGCAATTTAAAAATAAATTTAAAGATCCGGACATTATAATTAAAGAGATTCTTCAAGAGACTAAATTGACACCTTTTTTATTGGAAGAATTATTAAATAAGGTTTATAGTGAAGGTTCTAAAAATCAAAGATTAAAGACACATATACTAATAGAGCATTGTGTAACAAAAATCAAGAAAGAACACGCTATAAATTTATTATATTTGCTAAGTAATAAGCGTTTAAAAAATGAAGTAAAATCCTTGGAAAATCAATTAAATTCTGATGAGATAACAAGCTTCAATTATATTAATTCATGGATTGATAACAACCAAAATTTAATGAACTATTTAAGTGAGAATATATTCAATAAATTTGTATCTCAGGAAACTTTAACAGAATTGAACCAAAAATTTAAGGATCAGTTAACATTTATTAATGAATTAAAATTACTAACTTATGATACTCTTGAGATAGAGGATAACAAAAAACCTCAACTTTATTTTATATTTGCAAAGGAGATAAAAAGTATGGCACAAAAAGAATTTGATAAACTTCTTAATGAGATTGTTCAGAAAGCTAAAGGTGATTTAGAGGCAATTATTATCTTTGATTTGAGTGAAGGATTACCTCTTTATCACAATAAGGGGTTAAAGGATACTAAACCTAATTTATATTCTGCTTTATTTGGTGAGGGTGAAGATGCTGGTGGGGAAGCGATAGAGGGTTTTAACACTCTAAACGAAATGCAAGAAGCTTTTAATAATTTTGGAGAAAAAACAGCATTTGGTGAGCAAAAATCTATTAATGTTAATTTTGCTAAAGGAAAAATGATGATCTATTTTCATCAAGCACCTGACATTCCTACAGCAATTTGTTTTATGGCTTCTGAAGACATAAATCTTGGTAGTATAAATCGTAGAGCAAATCAATCTATTAATGAAATTAAAACAAAACTTGATGAATTCTAATTAATTGCATTTTCTTTACGTTTATAATAGTTTTAATAAAAAAATTACTTTTTAACGAATATTAACAATTATGGTAATTTTAGCAGGTGAAATAGGCAAAACAGAGAGTAAATTAGCTCTTTTTTCTCATAAAAAAGATGACAGCACAGGTAAAATAATAATTGATCCAGATGTTGAGCCAATTATTAAGAATTTTGAAACTAAATATGAAGTTTCCGAATTGCAAAACATGATTGAAACGTTTTTAACAGAAAATTATGACGATCGCCAAGAAGATATTTATGGAGCTTGTTTTTCGATCGCAGCACCAATTAATAAAGGAGAAGCTACCCTTTCTGACGATGATCAAACAGTGACTTTTGCTGAACAAGATTTTAGACAAAAATTGCCTTATAAAAATTTACCGATGACTTTTCTTAACGATATGGAGGCGATCGGTTATGGTATATTTCTCGGTGATGGCGAATCTAATTTATTAGAAGAAATACATTCTCAAGAAACCTCACCTAATCCTAGAGAAAATAAAGCTCTAATGTTAGTTACTGATGGTTTAGGTGCAGCAAATTGGTTCTATTGCGATGAAGAAAAAGGCGATTTACATCCCATGTCTTCAGAATGGGGACACGAAGATTTTACGACTCGTATTGAGAATGAAGAAAAGCTTTTAAAATATTTAAGGAATAGAAGAAGACATTATCAGGATAATAGCCCTGTTAGTAAAGAATATGCTCTTTCTCAGCGTGGTTTGCAAAGAATCTATCAGTCTTTAGAAAATCCCGAAATATATGATAATAAATCCTTTAAATTTGAGCCAAATGAGATCATTGACAAAGCATTGCAGGGAGATTCTTTATGTAAACAGAGTTTAGATTTGTTTATGGCTATTTGGGGGACAGAAGCTGGAAATTTAGCTCTTACTTTTAAATCGGAAGGTGGAATTTATATTGTAACAGATCTTCCTATTCCTCTGGAAAAATTTAAGGAAGGAGCTTTTATGGAAGCTTTTATTAATAAAGAACCAGAAGAAAAAGGATTTCAAAATACATTAAAAGAAACTCCCATTAAACTTATTCGAGTTGAAAATCTTGGACTTCAAGGAGCGGCTGAATATGCTATAAAAAAGGGATTTGTTACTAAAGGTAAGTTTGCTATTATGCGAGCAAATCAATAAATAATTATTATACCTATAATTAATAATAGTTTTTAGTAATAGCTTTAGTGTTTTTTTCTGAATGATTAAGGGCTAAAGCCCTCACTACGAACTTTTTAAAGCTCTACATTTTATTTATGGCATATTTAACTGCACCTCTTAAACCTGAAAGAGTATTAAGCACAATGTTAATTGGTATTTTTTCTAATAATAAAGGGTTAACTCTTGCTTTATTTTTAAAATTATTTATAAACTCTTTACTTTTCATTAATTCAAGATTGTTAACCGCAATATTACCAGTAATATATATACCCCCATAAGGTAAAAAAGTAACTGCCATATCACCTACTGCCGCACCGTAGGCTTGGATAAATATTTCCATCGTTTCTTTACATAAAGGATTAGCATTTGGTTGAGCAGATTCAATGGCGATCGCCTTAGCTAAATTTTCTTGTTGTAAAAGGTGTTCTATATTTTCATCACCGTATTTATTTCCTCGTAAAAATTGAAAAATATTTACAATTCCCGTACCAGAAACTATGCTTTCAGTATCAACTTTTTTCCCATCATCACCACGAAGAAATTGTAACAATTCCTCTTGCAGTTGATTTGTCGGAGCAAAATCAGTATGTCCGCCTTCACTAGGAAATACCTCATAACTATTTCCTTGAGGAATGACAAAAGCTTTACCTAAACCTGTACCTGCACCAATAATCGCAATGGGAGCATTTTTAAGAGGTTCACCTTTTTGTAAAGTTAATAATTCTTTATTTTCTTCAAAAACAAGGTTATATCCTTCCCCGACAAAATCATTAATTAAGGTAACTTTAGGAATATTAAGCTCATTTTGAAGTTCATCACCATTTAATTCTTGCCAAGGCAGATTTGTTATTTTACATTTATTATTTAAAACTGGACCAGCTAGAGCAAAACAGGCTTTTTTAGGTTGATATTCTTGTGCTAAAAAATCTTTAATAATAGTAGTTAAGCTATCAGTTTTACTAGAATAAATTTGTTCTTTAATTTGCTCAAAAGAATTATCTTCAGAATTAACCTTCACTAAGGCAAGTCTAGTATTTGTACCGCCAATATCACCTGCTAAAATTAGCATTACATTCTCCTTAATAAAATTTACTTATTAATAACACGAAAAATCACAATTAGTCAAGAAGGGGAAAATAAAGGCGATCGCCAAGATGCTTCCTTTTATTTAATAAAACCATATTGCTCTAATAATAATAATAATGATTGTGAATGGAGATTAGAATTTCCCTAATTGATGTAAATTCAATATAAAGTTTCGTTAAAAAGAATCAATAAAATAAGTGTTCATTCATCATAAACGAATCCCCTCCCGTCACACATTGAGCTAAAAAGGGCTATTTTCATTTTTGAAACGTTCCTTAGAGATGAAACTACCTCAGATATAAGTTAAAATAGCGATATCCAAAGATTAAAAAATAATAAATGAGTCTTGTTATAGAACGTGAAGCACCTCCCCTTCACAAAGATGAAACTGGAGCGATTCGAGTTGGAAACTCAAAAGTTCTATTAGAACTTGTAATCCGAGCTTTTATGGATGGTGCATCCCCTGAATCCATTGTGAATCGGTATGGCACTCTTTCACTGTCAGATGTTTACAACTGTATCGGATATTACCTTCGACATCCCATTGCTGTGGAGGCATATCTAAATGAGCGTGAGCAATTAGCGGAATCTGTTCAGCAGCGTTTAGGAGATATTCAACCAGATACCAGTCTGATTCGTTCTCGTTTGCTATCTCAAAGAAAACCATAGCAACAATTATGTTGAAATTATTAACTGATGAAAACTTTAATGGTGATATTGTCAGAGGTTTATTTCTACAGCAACCGAATCTGGATTTAGTTAGAGTTCAAGATGTTAATCTTCAAGGAGAAAAAGATCCCATAATCTTAGATTGGGCAACAAATCATGGACGGATTCTCTTAACGCATGATCGTGCCACTATGCCTGATTTTGCCTATCAAAAATTAATTCGAGGAGAAGAAATGGCAGGATTATTTGTCGTTAATGATCGAATATCAACTCGCCAAGCAATTGATGAACTACTCCTACTGATAGATTGTAGTGAACAAGCAGAATGGAAAGGAATTGTACTCTATCTACCTCTATAGAACTCATTTGGTATCTTCTTCCGCAAAGGCGATCGCAAAAATGCTTCCTTTTATTTAATTTAATAACACCAGATTGCACATGGAGAGAAATATTGTAATTAGTTGATTAGTGATAAGTGCGATCGTTTATTTTTTTGATTTTGTACTTTTAAAAAGTTACCAAATGGAAGCAATATTTAACTCAAATTCTGGTAAAATGTTCTCTCCTGATAAAGTTTGAGGATTATCTAAAATTTTTTTAGTTTTACCTTGACGATAAATTTCAACTTGTCTATCTTGAGGATTGATTAACCAACCTAAAAAGCATCCATTTTCCATATATTCTTGCATTTTTTCCTGCGTTTCTTTTAAATCATCAGAAGGAGAACGTAATTCTATAATAAAATCAGGGCAAAAAGGCAAAAATTTCTGTCTTTCTTTTAAGCTCAATTTATCCCATTTTTTCAAAGGTATCCAAGCCACATCAGGAGAGCGAGTAGCACCATTTGGGAGTTTAAAACCAGTAGATGAATCAAAACAGATTCCTAAACCTTTTTTTTGATTCCAAATTCCTAATGCAACATTAATATCAAAATTTCTTTTTCCTGTTTCTCCACCTGTTGGTGTCATAATAATTATTTCTCCTTTTGCATTGCGTTCAAATTTTACATCCTTATTATGTTGGCACAATTGGAAAAATTGCTCATCATTAAAATTGATAATAGGATTAAAGTTTACAGTAATAGCATCCATTTTTTTTGACACCCCTAGAATTATTTATAGCTATTGCAATTATAAATTATTTTAGAGATCAATTAACTGCCATAATGCAGATGAAAAATTTATCTTTCTCATCGACACAAGTAATATACTTATTCAGGCTAAGTATTACAAAAAAATCATAAGGCTTTGAGATTGCTTCGCTGTCGCTCGCAATGACGAAAAATCCTTGTTTTAGGTGTTGAGTGCGTAACTTCTAGTTTGGCAATAATGCTTCGCTTAGTCCCAAAAACGCCCTTGTGTTGGATTGCTATATGATCCTGCATTTAGCAAAGAGATGATATTTTTACACTAAAATAGAAAAGTTAATCAACTTACAAATAAATAATACAGACAGAGCAAATATTCCATGCAATCTCCCTATCAACCCAGTGAAATCGAATCTAAATGGCAAAAAAATTGGTCAGACACAGGGCTATATCAAACTGAAGAAAATAACCAAAAACCCAAATTTTACGCCTTATCCATGTTTCCCTACCCTTCAGGCAAATTACACATGGGTCATGTTCGTAATTATGTAATCACTGATGTAATAGCACGTTTCAAGAGAATGGAGGGGCATCGAGTTTTACATCCGATGGGTTGGGATGCTTTTGGTTTACCCGCCGAAAATGCCGCTATCGACAGGGGAATCCCTCCTGCTAAATGGACTTATGAAAATATCGCTCAAATGCGATCGCAACTGCAAGAATTAGGATTATCGATTGATTGGAGTAGGGAAGTAACGACTTGTTCTCCTGAATATTATAAGTGGACACAATGGTTATTTTTACAGTTTGTGGAGGCAGGATTAGCTTATCAAAAAGAAGCTGCTGTAAATTGGGATCCGATCGATCAAACCGTGTTAGCTAACGAACAAGTTGACGCAGATGGCTATTCATGGCGTAGTGGAGCGAAAGTAGAACGAAAATTACTAAGACAGTGGTTTTTGAAAATTACTGACTATGCCGAAGAATTACTTAATGATTTGCACAAACTTCCGGGATGGCCTGAGCGAGTTAAAACCATGCAGGAAAACTGGATTGGTAAGTCAGTGGGAGCTTATCTAGAATTTCCCGTGGTGGGTAGTGAGGACAAAATTGCCGTATTTACCACTCGCCCTGATACCGTTTATGGTGTAACTTATGTGGTATTAGCCCCAGAACATCCTTTAACGGCTCAAGTAACTACCCCAGAAAGAAAGGAAATCGTCGAGCAATTTATTGAAGAAGTCAGCCAAGAAAGCGAAATTGAACGTACCGCCGAAGATAAACCAAAAAGAGGTACTTTTACTGGGGGAAAAGCCATAAATCCCTTTAATAACGAAGAAATTCCTATTTTAATTGCTGATTATGTCTTGTACGAATATGGTACAGGGGCGGTAATGGGTGTACCTGCCCACGATACGAGGGACTTTAAATTTGCTAATGAGAATAATTTGCCCATTAAGGTGGTAATTCTACCCGATGATGCCGATAATGCTGATATTTGTTTGTTAGATGCTTATACCGAAGCCGGCACAATGGTTAATTCTGGTAGTTTTACCGGCATGAATTCAATTAAGGGCAAAAAGGCAATTATTAAATGTGCGGAAAGTCAAGGATATGGTAAACAACGGATTCAATATCGTCTTAGAGATTGGTTAATTTCTCGTCAACGTTACTGGGGTTGCCCCATTCCTGTTATTCATTGCGGTGATTGTGGAATTGTGCCTGTACCCACTGAAGATTTACCCGTGAAATTGCCTGAACAAGTTGAATTTTCAGGGCGTGGGGCATCACCTTTAGCGAAAATTGAAGATTGGATTAACGTTCCTTGTGCCAAATGCGGAAAACCAGCTAAACGGGAAACTGACACAATGGACACTTTTATTGACTCTTCATGGTATTTTTTCCGTTATACCGATGCAACTAACGAATCTGAGGCATTTAACCTTAATAGAGTTAATAATTGGATGGGGGTGGATCAGTATGTAGGTGGCATTGAACACGCCATCTTGCATTTGCTCTATTCTCGTTTTTTTACTAAGGTAGTCAGAGACAGGGGTTTAGTTAATTGTGATGAACCTTTTCAGCGTCTTTTAACTCAGGGTATGGTACAGGCTTTAACCTATAAAAACCCTAAAACAGGTAAGTATGTACCTTCAGATCAAGTAATATTGAAAAATGAAGAATATAGGGATAAAGAAACAGGGGAAGTACTATCATTTTTCTTTGAGAAAATGTCCAAGTCTAAATACAATGGCGTTGATCCAAAAGTTGTTTTAGGTAAATATGGTGCAGATACCGCCAGAATGTTTATTTTATTTAAAGCCCCTCCAGAAAAAGATTTAGAATGGGATGATGCGGATGTTGAAGGGCAATTTCGCTTTTTAAATCGAGTTTGGGCATTAATAAATGACTTTGCGGAAAATACTAATTCGGCTGAAAATAAAACTATTGATAAAAGCAAATTAAGCAAACCAGAAAAAGATTTAAGAAGAGCAATTCATACTGCTATTAAAGAAATTTCTGAGGATTTAAACGGGGATTATCAATTTAATACCGCAGTCTCGGAATTGATGAAATTAAGTAATGCTTTACGGGATGCAAAAATAAAAAATTCTCCTGTTTATCGAGAAGGCATTGAAACTTTAATCTTATTGTTAGCACCCTTTGCCCCTCATATTAGTGAGGAATTATGGCAGAAAATTGGTAATAGTAAATCAGTGCATTTACAAGATTGGTTAACTGTTGATGACGATGCTTTAGTTGTCGATGAAATTACCTTAGTTATTCAAATTATGGGTAAAACCAGAGGCACAATTTCTGTACCGGCTTCGGCAAGTAAGAATGAGTTGGAAAAATTTGCCCGTGAATCGGATATTGCCCAAAAATATATTGAGGGTAAGGAGGTGAAAAAAGTTATCGTTGTACCTAATAAATTAGTTAATTTTGTAATTCCTAAATAGGGCTTGCTGAATAAATGTAACTGAACTTCCATCTTTCAAAACTACAATCTTTAAACTGAAAGCCTTGCTCCGTCTATCTTTTCATTCTTTTATTCATGGGTATCATACCCATGTAAGCCCTTGACAAAAAATATCCGTTTGCGATATGCCTAGAATAAAAAGTGTACGGTTCGGGGTAAAAATAACCCAAAATAGCCATCTCAACTTTTATTTTTTTATTCTACAAAAGTATTGAATACAGTCTGTTTTGTAAAATTTTAGCTCTCTACAATGGTTTCAAACACTAAAAATTTAATTTCTGGAGATGTCTATTTTGAACAGATTTAATTTCGGCGATTAATTCCTGTTTTAAGGAAGCTTCGATAAAAGAAGCCTTGATGGAATTTTCTGCTAACTTGACTAAATCCTGAGCAGTTAAATTTAAAGTTTTTTGAGTCTCCCAAATATTTTCCACTAAATAGCCTCTGAAATATGCAGGATCATCAGAATTGACAGTAACACACAATCCTAAGTCTAAAAGGTGCTTTAAATTATGTTCTTGAAGAGAGGGAAAAACCCGTAACTGAATATTAGATAAAGGACAAACAGTTAAGGGAATTTGCTCTTGTAGCAAATAATCAATTAATTGAGAATCTTCTACACTTCTAACACCATGATCAATACGTGAAACTTTTAGTAACTGAATAGCTTCCCAAATATATTCAGGTGGTCCTTCTTCACCTGCATGGGCAACCGTCAAAAATCCTTCTGCTCTAGCTTTATCAAAAACGGCTTGAAATTTGTGAGGAGGATTGTTTTTTTCGCTGGAGTCTAAACCAACAGCAATAAGATGTTCTTTATAGGGTAACGCTTGCTCTAAGGTAGCCATCGCCGACTCTGCACTTAGATGACGTAAAAAACAGAGGATTAAATGACTCGAAAGGTTATAGTCTCTTTTTGCTTCTTTTAATGCTTGTTGAATACCCTCAAAAACCGTTTCAAAAGCAATTCCCCTATCTGTATGAGTTTGAGGATCAAAAAAGATTTCTACATGACGAATATTTTGACTTACACATTTTTCCAGATAGGCACGAGTTAGATCATAAAAATCCTGTTCAGTAACTAGAACTTTTGCCCCTGCGTAGTAGATTTTGAGAAAAGATTCCAGATTTTTAAACTGATAAGCAGCTCGCACTTCCTCGACTGATTTTAATGGTAGTTTAATCTTATTACGCTGTGCTAATTGGAACATTAACTCAGGTTCAAGAGAACCTTCTATGTGGATATGGAGTTCGGCTTTGGGTAGTTGCTCAATAAATTCTTTCATGATAAATCACCTGTAAGAATCTGGTATAAAACTTTAAGGGGATTCCTGATTAAGCCTTTTCATCCACTCTTGATCAATCTTATCAGCTTGTTCTAATTGTTGATCAAGTAAATCTTTTTCGCTGGTGTAAGCAAGGTTTTCTTGACTAATAATTTTTTCTTGGGCAAATTGACGAGCATAATTAATTTTCGGTAATAATTTAGAGGAATTTTCCACTAGATAATTTGCTCTTACTTCCCGCTGATTATTTCTTTGATTAATTTTATTATTTCTGCGCTGCAACCAAAAATAACGAATTAAAGGAATAGCCAAATAAGCTCCTGCATAAATAAATAAAAATTCGTAGATAGATTCAATAAAATAAATAAACCCACTACCTAATTCTTGGGCTAATTCAGGACTTAACATTGAGCCTAAAACTAAAGCTAAAACAAAGTTTAAGCCACCTAAAAACACCGCAAATATTTTTTGCCCACTACTAGCCATACTAAACAACCAATTATTTTCTTTGAGGAAAGGAGCAACAGTAATTTTATTTCTTTTTTCAGCAGTAACTTGCAATTCAGGAAAATAATAAATAATCTCTCCTTGATTAGATACTTCAGGATAACCATTAAAACGAGTTAACACTGGTAACATATAATCTTCATCTCGTTCATTATAAATATTAATATTATCCAAATAAGGTGCAATTTGTTCTGCAATAACTGCTCCATTATTATTGTTAATTACTACTCCAACCTCTTGCCAACGACGCTCTTCTAAATTAGGATTAGGATCGCCATCACCAAATAAAAATGAATAAATTGATTCCAGAAAATTTAGTTGGTTTTTGTCAGTATTCTGTCTTTGTCTTTGATAACGCTTTTGTTGATAATCCGGGGTAAAAATCCAGAAAAAGTCAGGGGAAAACCAAAAATTAGGCAGAAAAATAGCACCTCCACCACGAGAATTATTGTTATTATCGCTTCTACTAGAACTCATTGCTATTACTAAAACAGCGATCGCTACTAACATTAAAATGATAGAAGAAATGAGGACAATACCAAAAGAAATACGAATGATATAAAATATAACTCCCCATATTTTTGACCACCATTGTTGCCAACGCAATTGCCAATATTTATTGCGTAAAATACCACGAAAATTCTTAGGAAATAAATAGACAATATCTCCTGTTTCGGCAACTTGCAAATGTCCTTGTGCTTCTGAAGCCAGAGCGAGTAATTCTTGTTGTGCTAAATCAAGTTCTAATCCCGCATTTGATGCCACATCACCTACTGTGACACGATAGTCAAGTTTTTCGATCGATTTCATAATAGCTGGATTGGGATTCATAAGATTATTTCTTCCTCAAACTAAACTTTATTCTATTTCTAGTATGACAAAATTTTTCTCTGACAGATGGTAATTTGGTTGTTCTTATAAGTTGTTTGAGAAATCTTTGAACCTTCTCGGGGCATAATACCATACCATTATGACCTTTAACCCAGAAATAATCGCACTTTAAAAACTGATCACTTCTTAATTCCCTCCCTTTTTAATGGAGGCTAGGCGATCAAAATCCAATTATTTTATTAATCCCAATTATCATCTAATAATTGAACTAATCTTGAGCAATGTCGATTAAAGAATTTTTGCCAACGTATATTCAAGGAAATCTTCTGCTTGATTAATGTATTGTTGGGCTTCTCCTTGTGTGATTGTAAATATTGTACTGTAATCAGCATTGCAACGGGTTTTTTCTGCATTAATTAAATTGCGATGATAATGTTTAGGAATATCACCTGTTTTAATAAAATGTTGTCCAAAAGCGGAAATAACTGCTGAATGTTTAGAAAATGCTAATGCTTTGCCTTCTAAAAACGCCGAGGCTAAATAAAACATACTATAGTAAGCCCGTGATACTGCAAATTCTGGATAACCTGTGTCATTGAGTTTTTTAGCGGCTTCTAGACTTTTTTGAGCTTTTTGAATTAATCTTTGTTGCTCTAAATTCATAAAATAATCCCTTCTTTTTTAATGTTACGAAACAAAGCATTATCATCCGTTTTCCATAAGTCATTAGATGTAAAAAAACAGGTAATTAAGATATTATTTTCTAGGCAAAGATCTGTAATGTAATAACTAATTCGTTGAGTTTCTTGATAATCATTAAAAGGAATGTTTAAAATAATTAAAATATCAACATCTGAGTCTTTATGTACATCTCCTCTTGCTTGTGAACCAAATAAAATGATCTGATCTAATTTATTCTGGTAAGTGTCTTTTAAATAGTCTCTAAGTTGATTTAAGAGAAGTTGTAATTTTACAGGAGATTGAAGCATTTTAATTGATTCATAACTTTCTCATTCTGATTTTACAAGATAGGTTAGATATCTATTTTGCAACTATGGTCTTTCAATAATACCGCCACCTAACAATAAATCTTGATGATAAAATACTGCCGCCTGCCCTGGAGTAATGCCAAATTGTGGTTCATCAAAGACTAATTTAACTCGATGATTATCTAGGGGAATCACATTAACAGGTTGAGGAGGGGTACGATACCTAATTTTAACCTCCGCCCTAATGAGGCTAGTTGGTTCGGCAATTGATACCCAATTAAGTCGATTAACTGTGCATTCTGAATTTCCAGCTTGGGTACGAGTAGCGACGATAACCTGATTCATCACTGGATCTAATTTAACTACATACAAAGGCTCAGAATAAGCCACTCCTAAACCCTTTCTTTGTCCAATTGTATAATGGTGAATACCTTGATGTTCTCCTAAAACTGTACCTTCTAAATCAACGATTTTTCCTTCTTTGGGGGCAATATATTGATCTAAAAAGTCTTTCATTGTGCCGTGAGCTTCAATTAAACACAAATCTTGACTATCAGGCTTAGTGGCTGTTTTTAAGCCAAATTTACTGGCGATCGCCCTTGTTTCAGTTTTAGTTTGATTACCTAAAGGAAAAATTAAGTGGGCTAATAATTCTTGAGTTAAATCATATAAGAAATAAGACTGATCTTTATTACTATCAACTGCTTTTAATAAATGATAGCGATCGCTTTTAGCATCATATTCAATGCGAGCATAATGTCCAGTAGCAATTTTATCGATACCGAGGGTATTTTGAGCATATTCTAACATGGGGGGAAACTTCACAACACGATTACACTGAGAACAAGGTAACGGGGTTACTCCTGCCTCATAACCTGACACTAAATAATCGACGATGTGAGTTTGAAATAAATCACGGGTATCAACAACATGATGGGTAATCCCCAATTGTTCACAAATATAAGCCGCATCTACCATACCTTCTGAACAACATTGCCCTTTTCCCTTCATTAACCAGAGAGTTAAACCTTCCACATGATAGCCTTGTTGATGAAGAATTGCCGCCGACACGGAACTATCTACACCTCCAGATAATCCTACTACAACTTTATCCATATTTCTTCTAGTCTTCTCAATCTTAGTTCATCACTATTACCTTACTTAATCAATTGTAAATGTAACCATTTGTAAGTGTCTCGCAACATATTACGCCAAATTTATGTTTATCAATTGATAATTGACAATTGACAATTTACAATTATTTCATTTGCTCAAAACTTGTCCTCAAGAAATCTGTGGTGCGGCGGCTAGTAAGGTTTGAGTATAAGGATGTTGAGGGTTAGTAAAAATATCTTGAGTTTGCCCTAACTCGACTATCTTACCTTGATTCATTACGGCAATACGATCGCACAGAAAACGAGCCACTGATAAATCATGGGTAATAAACAAATAGGTAAGATTAAACTCTTGTTTTAGCTTTCTTCGGCGAGAAGCCCCACGCCATATTTGACACAAACAAAAAAAAATCAATTCAAATCGGCGTGGGATGAATCGCCGTCAGGGTTTAACTGCTCAGGCCGACTCTGATTTTCAATATATTTACGAAGAGTGGAAATAGTAACTCCTCCACAAGATGCAATAAAATAGGAACTGTTCCAAAATACATCTTTCCAGTAAAACTTTTTGATTTCTGAGGGAAATTCTTGTCTTAACTTACGACTGGTAACAC
>CAJHXH010000927.1_pt1 | contig 17322 bp, 10 predicted proteins | sample 9198571 | NCBI WGS metagenome assembly CAJHXH01 (sample SAMEA7708301, study PRJEB35096) | sediment metagenome | biome: marine neritic benthic zone biome [ENVO:01000025]; feature: sediment [ENVO:00002007]; material: shallow marine sediment [ENVO:03000034] sea grass bed [ENVO_01000059] ... | reverse complement strand
GCCTTCGGCTCGCGGCGGACATTCCTCGCATGATTGCCACGGCTTCGCCTCGCAGATTGCTTCGTGCCTCGCAACCTTCGGCCTTCGGCCTTCGGCCTTCGGATTCATAATTGCCCTCGCCAAACGGTTTAGACTCAGGTGCAAGATCTGAGTATAAGGCATTTAAACCAGAAGAGGCAAAGCGGATCTTAGATAAACTAGAATTTCATTACACACCAAAACATGGTAGTTGGCTGAATATGGCGGAGATTGAGTTAAGCGTATTAAATCGTCAGTGCTTAGATCATCGTATTCCAGACAAGGAGATTATTATATAACTAAAACTAATATTCAAAAAAACCACTACTAACCATCCCCTTTTAGGTGGTAGCGATCGTCTTTTAGGTGCTAGTGATCGTCTTTTAGGTGGTAGCGATCGCCTTTTAGGTGCTAGCGATCGCCTTTTAGGTGCTAGCGATCGCCTTTTAGGTAACCTCTTATATTTAAGAAAGTTCTCTTTTTATTTTTACAAAAATGGGATGCTCCCTAAAATAGTGCAATAGAATTTCAATTAACATAAAAAAGTGGGCATGATACCCACCCAATTTAAAGTCTAGATTTTATCAGTCAGAAACAATGGAAATTTAAGCAAGAACAAAATTAGCGTCAGTAACAGAAGTATTGAGTAACATCCCAATTTCTCGTCCAAAGGTAGAAATCATCACATTATTACCCACTTGCTCATAATTCCAGAGAATACCTTTATCCTCCATAGTTAAACCACTGTTGGCAAAACCAATGACATCAAAGTCAGGATCAAAGTCACTAACTTGGTTGATATTTTCAGGAATAGCACCGATGTCTTCAATTAACCAAACTTGGTCAAAATCAGCACCAGTAGAAATGTTATTGCCACCTTCACCAGAACCAGCAAAGATAATATCATCGCCAGCACCAGCAATAACACTGTTGTTAGTACCAACAAAGATCATGTCATCACCAGTCCTAGTGTCAATACGGTTTCCCGCTCCCATTTGGGAAACATCAACCGTATCATCTCCGCTACCAGTAAATAAGATTTGTTCTTTACCCACAAACTGTTTATCATCAGGGAAAGCACTATCAAAATAGTCATCTCCACGAGTGCCATAAACAACTTTTGGTGGAGGAGTGACTTCCTCTGGTGCATTGTCAACTCCAAGGCGATCGTCTAAATCAAGAGGAGTAGGTAGTTTGATTTGGATAATCTCATTATTGTCAATATCCCCAGTTTCAGGACGACCGATCGAGAAAGGATAGTTGTTATCATTGGCAACTAAGATGGTTTCCTCGTCAATTACTAGGACATCTTCAATAGTAACAAAGGGGAAATCAAAGACTAAACTTCCATCACCATTAAGATCATTAGGATCTGCAATATTGAGTAAGTCAACCACCATTTCTTTTTCTACAAAACCGTTTTCATCTAATTTAGAGATGTCGATTTTGAAGATTTTTTTGAAGTTAGCAGTGTCACCTTGTCCACCATCACGCTCAATTACTAAGAATTCGTTATCATTGATGGGGGTGAAATCGCCGATCGCATGGTTAGGTGCTTCCATTTGATAGTAACCAGCTAATTCATCGCTATAGCTTTCAGTGGCTAAATCAAATTCATAGATGCGTAAAGAGCCTTCAGGATCTCCTTTAACAGTGCCTTCTAACATAGGATAGAGGGTTTTGCCGTCGGGGCTGAATGCCATCCCTTCAAAACCACGAGAACGAGCTAAATTAGCGTCTTCAGAATTTTCCAAAGAAGGATTATCCGGAGAGCTTACATAATCAGCAGTAATGAGTTCAACAACGCTTACAGCAGTGTCAGGGAAGTCAGTGAAGAAACCATCAACACCAATTTCAATTAACTGCTCATATTCTTCTTCAGCAGTTTGAGGAGTACCATCAGGGTTTAAGGTGAGGAAACGCTCTTCATCACGCATGGTATAAGTATGTAATTGTAAACCAGCATTATGAGCATCTTCCACAAAGGGGGTTACTTCCCCAGTTAATTGAGAGGTAATTTCAGCAACCCCATCACCATCACCATCAACAGCCTCATCAAGGGGTTCTCGGAGTAAGAAATTGTTTTTCCAAGGACCAACTCCTTCAGCATAGTTGTCACTCATCCATTGCAATACTTCAGGGGGTTCTAAATCACCGTAAACAGTTTCAGAGGTTAAACCACCATCAACAAGGTTAACTAAATCTCCATAAATTAAGGATAAATCATTACCTTGATTCGCATTGTAAACAACATCATAAGGAGACGCACTAACTTCATCATATAACTGAACTAAAGGAATATCCCCTAAACCTTCAGCATCTAATAAACCTTGTAAATCGATTAAATTTTCGATTTCAAAGGATTGAAGGAAGAGACGATCAGGATCGGTAAAGCCTTGCTCTACTAACTCCTCAACTAATTTTTCCTCTAAGGATAAACCTTGCTGATCAAAGTAGGTAGGATGTTTAGTTTCAGGATAAATGCCGATTTGTTGACCGGTTTGGGTTTCAACTTGCTGTACTAAGTCGATAATTTCCTCAAGGGTGGGAATTTCATATAAACCATTGAAGGATTGATCTCGATAGTCACGAGATTGTACCGCTCGTAATTGCTTAATTTCTGCTAGGGTGAAATCTTCAGCAAAATAGCCAGTTTGTTCGCCACCATCAACTATTTTAGTAATTGGTTGAAGGTTAGGATAAATCGTTTCTAACTCAGGATTATTCTGTGCTAATTCATCAATTTTATCCTTAATATCAGTAGTGTCAATAATGTTAGGTTCATGACGAGCGATTAAAACTCCATCTTTGGTAGAAACTAAGTCTGGTTCGATGAAATCTGCACCTTGTTCGATTCCCAATTGATAAGCTTCAAGGGTATGCTCAGGAAGTTCTCCACTAGCACCTCGGTGAGCAATAACTAAAGGATCTTGACCATTAAGAGTGTTTAAGTTAGTAATATTAGGAGTGGAAATAGGTTCGTCAATTAAAACCCCTTCATTGTTAAAGTGCAGTAAGAAAGGACCAAATTCATCACCAATCCAAATAGTGCCATCATCAGCAATCACAAAGGATTCAATATCAAAGTCCGCACCGGTTAACAGGCGATCGCTTGTATCTTCGTTAACAATCTCAAAAGGAATAAGATTATTAGGATCAGAAAGTTGAATAAAGTCTTGAACTTCAACACTACCGTCACCTTCTTCAGTTCCTACAAAATCAGGATCAACTTTGTAAATTCTTAAGAGGTAATCAGCACTGTTGCCCTTATTACCAAAACCGTTATCGGATAAGAACCAGTAACTTTCTTTAGTAGCAAATTGAACACCGCTGAAACCTTGAACAGGCTGCGAAGGAAACGGAGTTTCACGTCCATTGGTAGGATTATCCAAAGCACTACCAGATGGAGGTCCTTCTTCAAAGGTATCTGCTGGTAATTCGGCATAACCGACTAATTCTGGTTGTACAGTCAAGAAAGCTAATTGTCCACCTTGAACCAGATTTTCATATTCAATGATACCGTCACGTAAACTATGGGCTTGAACATCAAAGATAAAACGAGTACCGGGGGCTTGTTCAAAGAGGGTAGAAACGTCAATAATCCCGGAAGATTCCCAATCTCCGATATCGTCAGGATCGCTATCAGTTTGTCCTTCAGGTACAGCAGAACGATCCATTTCCGCCACACGGGTTAGAATGCCTGAATCGGGATTTAATTTCCAGATAGAAGCCTCTTTGCCTGAAGTGCCACCAAACAAAGAACTAGGTGAAGTAGAGCGATCTTCTTGAACATAGATCATGCCATCATCTGCCCAGTCTAAATTATCAGGACTACGCAAACCAAAATCAGGTCCTTCAAACTGACCATTACCTGCATCATCTCCATCATAGAAAATTCGGATATTAGCAGTAATTTCACCACCAAACTCAACGTCAATTCCATAGGTAGTACCCCAGTTATCGGAGGGAAAAAGACCACCACGTCCCGTCGAAGCCATTACAATTTCAGTATCATTGAAAGGATTGGTAGCAACGTCTTCTGGACGGGAGAATTGGAAAGCACCTGCTTCTGCGGCCAGGAAATCCTGTTGAGCTTGAGTGGCAAATCCTTGTTCATCATAACCCAGTTCATCTTGAATACTGCCATCACCATCAGTATCTACAGCACTACCTGCTTGAGCGAGATCATAGTGAACAATTTTGACAAAAGTACCATCACGATCTGCCCCAGTGCCATTAAACTCTTCAGGGGTAATTTCACCACTATCAGCAACCCAAACATAAAGTTCGCCACTAGCTAAACCATTACGCTCGAGGAAATCAACAGTGCCATCACCATTAGCATCACCTTTAGTTCCCAGATAGAGAAGTAAGGGGGCGGCTTGACGATCATCTCCTACTAATAAAGCGACTTTCTCAGTATCACCAGTATTAATTTCGGTAACACTTTCCCATGCGGCACGTCCCATCCAAGGCACAGCATACATGGTATTAGTGGCAACATCAACCACAAATTCAGTCCCGCCATAGGTTTCTTCTCCAGTAAAGAAGATTCCATCATGGAGTCCCATACCATTGCCAAACTGATAAGCCTCAATATATTGAGCTGAACAGAGACGCTCTATTCCACCAAATTCTAAGTCAGATGAATCCTCAACGACTTTTCCTTGACGATTGATAATAGTATGGTAGGCTAAACCAACATCAACCAATTCTAGAGTATTTTTATCGATGTCAAAGAAGCTAACTCTTGCACCAGTAAGTTCAGTGCCGTTAGCGAGAGTATAAGCATATCCCTGATTGTTTCTGAGTTCATGGTTAGCGAGTACTCGAATGGTATTTCCATCTTCTAGGGTATAAGCACCTAAACCATCTAAAATACCGGGAGGGAAATAATCTCCTTGACTACCATCTTCAAATACTTGTCCAATGGTAAATATGGGAGTTACACCATAACCATTTAAACCTTCCATTTGAGCTGGTTGATTTGGTGGAGTTGGTTCAGGAACAGGTAGTTCGATATTAAACATAAATATCTGACCACCTTGGTCTGCTTTGCGATCGGCAATGATTCCACTCGATTCACCACGATGCTGTACCACGCCGATAAAAGTCTGTTCAGCTAGAGGCAAACTGCTGATGATTTCTTGTGCGCCGGTTCCAGCAATCTCTTCTTGAGTGTAGAAGCTACCATCTTTCTTAGTTGCTACCAAGTGGCTTACGTTCCAAGTGCCAGAAAACTCCGAACTCGTCGCTCGCGTGAACGTCTCTGGAATGGCTGCAACTTCCGCAATAGCACGAGGGTTGAGAAAACCGCCAGCAGATGCCAAGAAATAGCCTTTACCTTCCTCTTTCAATTGCAATGTCTCACCATCAATGGACAGAACATACTTACGCTCACCATAATCGTTGCCTGAATCTTCGTCCACAATCAGGTAGTCACCATCGGACGTTTTGATCCACTGCAAGCCGTCGGGATCCTGCATCCAAGGCTCGCCACTCTCAACATGAATCCCATGGGTTAGCGTGCCATCAGGGTTCTCTTCACCAACGTGAGCCGCCCCTTTGCCACCCGTCTCCAAGGTTAGAGAGCCAGGTACACCTGCAATAATTCTGGTGACATCCGCCGATAGGTAGTCCGGCAAACCGTTGCCATCAGCATCGTTGTTCTCAAGCTCATTAACAATATCGGTGAAATCGATGCCCAATTGAGCCTGTGGTATTGTTAGGTTTTGGACGTAGCGATGTTTGGTAATGTCTGGATCGACTGCTGGGTGTTCAGTTTTGCTGTCACCGTTGAAGTACGTATAACCACCAGATTCAACTCCTCCACCTGGCTGTTCATTCCCCTCGCCATCGTCGCCATCTTGCTCCCACAGGAACACCTCAGTTTCGTCAGCGTTTACGGGATTATCGAAGCCACCCCACTGGTAGCTGGTGGGGTAGTACCTTGCACTGAGGGTGTTAGGAGCGTCGGCATCCTTGGCGTACGCATCCATCATCTTGGTGTCGGCATCCACCTCAATGCCCAATGCGGCATAGGTGTCAGCATCAAGTGCCATCCCGTACAATTGACCATATAGCAGACCGTTACGACCCAAAAATGAATCCCGCTCACTGGCATCAGGGGCAAGGGGATCCCCTTTCTCATCTACACCCTTCTTACCGATGTAAATCATTAGTGGTGCTGGCTCTACCTCAAGGTTGTAGCCCGCCGCCACTAGAACAACATAATCTTCATGACCAGAGTTCATCGGCAGGAGTTTCTCGTAGCCCGATTGACCCAGTGCAGGTACGGTGTAGGCGGTCTCGTTGGCAATATCTACTACCATCGAAGCTAGACCCATAGTGGTGGTAAAGAAGTCCTCTCCTGGACTGAGACGGGCTTCCTCTTCAGTGAAACCCGCATCTGCTGCGGCCTCATCAAACAGTTCGCCAATGTTCCATTCTTCGCCCATCAGGTAAATGTCATCTTCAAAGCCGATGCCGTCACCGTACTTGTTGGCTTGCTCGTAGTAAGCTCCGCAGAAGGAGTGGAAGAAAAAGTCACCCTCGGTGAGTAGCTGATCTGAGTCAAACTCAACCAGAATAACGTTTCCATTCTCGTCCACCTGAGCTTGGTTGCCCCACTTGGCACCTAGATCATTAGGATCGTTGTTCTTGCCAGTCACTTCCTCTCCAAATACGTTATAGACTGTGTAGAACAGTTTGCCAGAACCCTTGAACATATCGCTGGCAGGCAGATCATTGTTGAGGAAATCTGCAAACCCTTCACGATCATAGTCGATCGTATGTATATGGGAGCCGGTGAATACTGCTCCACTATCCATTACCCAGCCATAGGTCTCACCTTCAGAGCTAGATAAGGTTGCGTAGGACTCAGACTGGTAAGCGACGCGTATTGTGTTTTCGTCTACTAGCCAACCTGCGTGACCATCAGGGTAGCCGGTCAGAGCTTCGCCAGTGGCAGGATCTATCTCCCCCACAGTAGCCAGTGCTTTGAATGTCCCAAACGGGAAGTCAGTATCGCCACTTCCTCCGTCCTGCAGATGTTCAGGCTTCTCGGAACTGCCGGCCTGAGGAATTAGTGCGGTTGTTTCTCCAATACTTGTCATATTTCAGAATTCTTTCAAATAGATTTGTAGTTAAGGTTAAAATTTTTCTAACCAATATTTTGGTCAACTTTATTGAACCCTTTTTTCTATTTTTTCAGATCAAGATTAAATTTTTCTTATCTTTGGGTTAAGATATATTTAAACTAGGAAAACATAGTGTTTTTGTAATAATTGTGAAGAGAATTTCTTTTTTAGAGTAACTTAATATTTAAGTTATTTTGTAAGTGTTTGTGGATTGGTCAGATTAAGAATCGGAACTTTAATAACTGACGTTACGCAGTTGAACTAGGTTTCTATAGTTTCAGAGTTGAGGTTAAATTATGGTTATGGTAGTCGCCATCTAGTTGTAAGACAAAAAATATAATAAATCAAGTAAATCAAATTAATTAAATAAAGAGATAAGATCAGAACTAATTTCCCTAATTTTATCGATGAAGGAATCGCTTTTGAAGTTTAAATCTTTCAGTAAATTTAGATGGGTTTGCCCACTAACTTGTTTGAGGTGCTTGACTTTGTTGATTTAAAATCATATAATGGAGAAAAATGTAGCTGAGATAACATTTAATATGAGAAAGAAGGAGGAAGTAAGGTTGGCAAGGAAGAGAAAACGCAAAAGTCGTCGCCGCCTTGAGGGAAAAAAAATCCTTGAATTAGTACCTCATTATTATATCGAAAGTGGTGAAGACAAAGCCGTAACTGCCGCCCGTAAACATATTAGAGCAAATGGTATTACCCCTCCTGCCGTATTAGTAGTAAGAAGAAATGAACATACTACTGATCGTTATTTTTGGGCAGAAAAAGGGTTATTTGGAGCTCAATATGTGGAGGAAAATCATTTTCTTTTTCCTAGCCTGAGAGAAATTAAGCCCAAGGTTAAGAGTAACACGAATACTCCTACTTTAGCTACGGTTAGCTAAGTAGATCAAATTAAATAAGGTTAAGTTTGTAGTTCAGTAAAAGCTAGTATGTTATACCATTATTACAATGGCTTTATCCATTATATACGAACTTGATCTGAATCTATTTTTCGTTCATGTTAACTTAGTTGTGCTACTGTAGCTGATTGCAGTAGCGTTTCATTGGTTAATAAATCTTCTACGGTAATTTTGAGAAAACGTTGCTCATCTATATTAAATAGTACTTTAATACGATCGCTTCCAGGATTACCTAGAGGATTTAAACTAGCAATCGTTTTACCCCTTTCACTATCATTAAGGGGTTGTACGCTGGTTTCTCCTTGTTTAATTGTTCGGGTAATTAGGCGATCGCCATCAAAATAAACTTCAGTGCTGGTGTTTTCTTCTCCTAATTCACCAATAATTAATTCAATACTGGGTTGATTTTCCACCGATGCCCCTAATACCAACTCTACAGGATTTGACATCGGGTAAGGTTGCCCAGTGGGAATAATGGTATGCCAATCATGGCGTTTTTGCCGTCGATTCCAGTAACGAATACCATAACTGTGATAGAGAAAGTCTTTAATTTGCAATCCTTGTTCTAATTGTAAAGCACCCATGGCAATAGCGGAAAAAGGACGATCACTAAGAGTGGCGTGCGAAGCACGATCGCATTTTATTTTTTCAACGGGAAAATATTGCTGTAGCCAATTTTGCACGGCGGGAATTTGCCCACTACCCCCTACTAATAAAACTTTGTCAATATAGTTAACTTCTATTCCATTACGGCGTGCCTGTAGGAAAACGTTATTAATTAACTTGTCTAACTGCTCAAAAAATTGATTATCAGTTAGTATTTGCTCAAAAGTTGCTCTATCTAGGGCTAATTCGTAAGTTTCTAGGGTTAAATCATTAAAGTAAACTTCTTCCGCCTCAGTTTGACTTGAAAGTTGAATTTTGACTCTTTCGGCAAGACGGGTAGTTAAAGAGGATTTTGGGATGCCCTGAGTTTGCTGAAAATAATCAATAACCCAATTATCTAAATCTGTACCACCTAAATTCGTGCCAGCTTTAGCTATCACTTTGGCAATTTTACTTTTTTGAGCGGAATTTTGCCCTAATAGTTTCTCCCCCCATTTAAGAATAAAACCTTGGGCTTGTTTACTTTTGCCTAAATCTAATTCTACCAAAGAAAAGTCGATCGTACCGCCACCAAAATCAACTACTAATAATAAATCATCTTTTTCTGTACCATACCCCAAAGCCGCCGCCGTTGGCTCATCAATAATTCTAACTTGCTCAATTTTCCACTGTTGACAAACTTCAGTTAACCACTGACGATAACTTTCAAAACTATCTACAGGTACAGTTACAATCAGAGAATCAGGTTTTTCGGGTAATTGTTGGAGAATATTGGTTAAAAACCACTGCCCAACTTGCTCAAAGGTGATAGTCTTATCATCTAACTGGGGTAAAAAACCTTGTACTTCTGTGCCAATTCCTCGCTTAAAGTTACGGAAAAAACGAGGATTATTTGTTACATCTAAGCCTTTGTCTCTGACTTTTTGCCCGATAATAACAGTGTCTGTTTCTGCATTTTCTACATAGACTAAACTGGGAATTAAATCAGGGTTATTGGCTGTTTTTTGGCTAATACCCGAAATTTTGACTATTTCTCCTTCCTTGGTAATAGGATTAATTCTTGTAATCACAGTGTTACTTGTCCCAAAATCAATTGCGATCGCCATTATCAATAAGTAATAAGTGCTAAGTAATGAGTAATATAGCAATGGACAATTTACAATGGACAATGGAAAATGATTTTATTGCCGAAATAAGGTGTAATCAAAAATGATCTAACTATTGTTAAATCAGCCAGCTTAATGTAATACTTTTACAACCAATTGGCAACTAAATATCCCATTAATGTCTATCATAAACTTGGCGACTGCTATAACCATGAACTTATCATATTTTTGCCTGTTGTCTTTTACCTTTTGCCTACTCTCATAACAACACTTTTTCGGCAAACCCTAATTAAAACTATTCAGCATCAATAAAACCTTTCCCTGCGGCTAAAACAATGCTACAAGCAGGATGGTTAATTAATTGGTTTAAGGCTTCTGTGCCACCTTCTTTTAAAGCGTTAACAAATTTCGCTTTCAGAGAAAGACTTCTGGAGGAATTTCAGTTAATTTTTTATCATATTTTAAATAAACGGCACTTAAATCTAATTCTGTGAGGTTTTCGGCTTTGGCTTTTTGGATTTTGGCTAGTATTTTGTCTCGCATGATGATTAACGGTTTTAAAAAAATTATAATAGATATTAATTTACAATAATTAATATCAGCTAAAGATCGTTTTCACGAAGTTGTTAAACAAGCACTCATCAAGGAAAAATGGGATATTACTGATGATCCACTCAAGTTAAAATAATGCTAAAACTATAAATAGTAAAGAAGAAGGAATAAACTATGTCACAAATACAATTAGAACAAAAAATTGCCGATTTAGAAGCACAAATTAAAGAAATCAAAAACTTATTAATAAAATCCAATGGCGATTATATACCAAATTCATCTACAGGACATAGTTATATTATTCGCAACCCAGAGATTTTGAGCGGTGAACCAATTATAATTGGCACTCGTACCTCCGTCAGGGCAATTGTGGAATTATGGAGAATGGGAATTACACCTGAAGAAATTGTGATGACTCATTTACCTTATTTAACTTTAGCCAAAATTTTTTCCTCCCTGAGTTTTTACCTAGATAATCAAGAGGAAATTAACGAATATATTGAAAAAAATCGAGTACCTAATGAATTTATACACCCATCAGTTAAAGCCTTTATTTAAAACAATCACAGTCCAACGATGTTTTCAAAACTTTACACTGACGAAGATATTTCCGCATATACTGTTATAAAGGCCTTATCTTTTGACTTAAATTAGATAAATTAGGGATAATTAATATTATGACTTACGAGACGAGATAAGATGACAGAAAGCGAATTTAAAAATCTAATTGAACAACAACTCCCTGAATTGATTAGTCAAGATCCACAAATTCGGGATTTTATTCTGCGGACAGTATCCGATTATTACGCCCCTAAACAAGAAACTGAAAGCCGTTTTGACCAAATTCTGCGAGAATTAAGAGAAGATCGACAAAAACAAGATCTTAAATGGGAAGAACAAAACCGTAAATGGGATGAAGCAACGAAAAGATTCGATCAAATGCAAGCACAAATCGATCGCCATAGTGAACAATTTGATCAAACTCTTGCCGAAATTAAAGATCTTAACCAGAAATACGATCGCCATAGTGAACAATTTGATCAAACTCTTGCCGAAATTAAAAGGCTCGATAAGAGATACGATAGCACTATTGGAGCTTTAGGTTCGAGATGGGGTTTATATTCAGAAGCTAGTTTTAGAAATGCTCTTAAAGGTATTTTACAAGAATCTTTTGGGGTGCAAGTGCTAAATATTAATGACTATGATGATACAGGCGAAGTTTTTGGCACACCTGATCAAGTAGAATTAGATATTATTATCAAAAATGGTCTATTAATCATCTGTGAAATTAAATCATCCATGAGTAAAGCAGATATGTATATATTCGATCGTAAAGTAACTTTTTATCAAAAGCGTCACCAACGAAAAGCCGATCGTAAATTGGTTATTTCCCCGATGATAGATAATCGAGCCAAGCCTGTAGCTGAAGCATTAGAGATTGAAGTTTATAGTTATGCTGATAGTGTTGAACTTAACTAAATTTTTATGTTACTCACTTATTACTTAGTAGGGGGTAAGGGTATAATATATTATGCCCTTATATGACTTTATTACTTTTCCTTCACAGTAACATTTCTGCCACGATCGCCGAGCAGTTAATGGCATTCGCCTAAATCCGAGTTTGGTGATAATCAGACATACTAATTTGGTATGATAAAAATTCCACAGATGATTGATCTAGTTTGCATTTTATGAAGTTTAATAATCTATCTAATTCAATGGTGGTTTGGTTGAATCGCTGGTTGCCTCAGCCTAAAAATTTGAGGATATTGCCTTTACTGCTTACATTAAGTGTTGTGATACCAGAATATCCTTCACAAGCAAGAGACATAAAGGTGGGGATTGTACAACGGTTTGGAGATGAAATAGAAGATGAAATGACAATTACCAGCACAAAGGGAGATTCTTTACAACTTAAATTTATCAATACTAAGACGAAACAGAAACAGAAATTAACCACAAATCAAATAAAATTAATGATTAAACCAGTGCCTCTGAATCAGCGAGTCATTGAAGAAAGATTGATTTTAGGTGATCACGCTACTTTTGAAACGGCTGAAGATGATGCTAATCGTTGGCGAAAACTTGGTATTGAGGTAGAAATTACTCAACCTGAAAGATGGCAAGTATGGGCTAAAAGAAGTATTTATCATACTCCATTGCTCAAAAGACTATTAATTAACAGTCTAAAGGAGCAAGGTTATCAGGATGTTTATATCGAATCAGAAATTTTATTAGAAAAACCCGAAATAGCTTTTCAAGTGGGCAATAACTCCTATGTAGTTAATTACTTAGAAATCAAGTCCAATAAAAATTTAGTCCAAGTTAAAGAAGGGGAAAAAGGAAAACTTCGCCTTTATGGTGGTAAATTAATGATTCAACCTAATGCTTATGGTAACTATACCCTTGTTAATAAAGTTGACATCGAAACCTATTTAAGGGGAGTTGTGCCTCACGAAATCGGCAGAAATGCACCAAAAGCCGCCGCCGAAGCACAGACAATTATTGCCCGTACCTATGCTCTCCGTAATACTCGCCGTTTCCTCGCTGATAACTACGAACTTTGTGCTTCTACTCATTGTCAAGTCTATTATGGTTTAGGAGAAACTTCTACTATTTCTGATCAAGCTATTTTGACGACGAAAGGATTAGTCTTAACTTATAAAAATGAATTAGTTGATGCTCTTTATTCTTCTACCACAGGGGGAGTAACTGCTAGTTTTAGTGACATTTGGAATGGAGAAGAACGTCCTTACTTAAAATCAGTAATTGATTCACCGCAAAAAATCTGGAATTTAAATCAATATTCTCTCGATTCAGAAGCTAATTTTCGTCGTTTTATTAGTTTAAACAATGGTTTTAATGAGACGGGAAGGAGAGTTTTTCGTTGGAAGAGGGAAAGTAGTTTAGAAAATTTGACTGAGGATTTGCAAAAATATTTAGAGAAAACTAAGCATCCTCTCGCCTCTTTTCAAGAAATTAAGAAGATGAAAATTATTGAGCGATCGCCTTCGGGTAGAATACTAAAATTAAATGTAGAAACCGATTTAGGTACGGTGGAATTAGCTAAAACTGAAGTAAGAAGTGCTTTTGGCCCACCTATAAGTACATTGTTTTACCTTGAGCCAATGTATGATGAAAATAATCAATTAGAGGGATATGCCTTTATTGGTGGTGGTTTCGGTCATGGTGTTGGTTTGAGTCAGTATGGAAGCTATAATTTAGCTAAATTAGGATGGTCAGCTAAAAAAATATTACAGTTTTATTATCCAGGCACTGTAATAGAACCTCTCAGTGATACCATTGTTTTTTGGCAACGTTAATCTATATCATATCGGCTTGCCAAATGTAAGAGCGACAACGACCAAAACCTGAAAGTCGCTCCAGGGGATGTTTGCAGCTCACTTTTTAGTTCTGGGGAAGTCCAGTTTTAACTGAGATCTTGCATTAATACAGAAATACTTATTAGGCTAGGAGAAGAAAATTAATTTGAGTAGTTGTTTAGTCAATTCTTTGCCCGAACTCCTCACTGCTCACTCCGAACCCCAGCCTTTACAAGTCCATTATCGGGTAGGTGCAAGATCTGAGACTATACCAGATCTTTTACAGGTAGGATAAATTCATTACTAAAAATGTTAATGATATGACTGTCATTGATGTTGAAGGCAGTTTTGTCATTATTTTATTTAATCCGTATCTTCTTTTTCCTACCGTTATCCCTTCCCCTTCATGTAATTTATCTATTATTTTTTCTGTTTGTAATCTCGCTTTTCATCGGCAAACACCAAAAAGCCAGTATTGCTGTCGATCGCCTAACGTCCATCTTTACCAGAACCGAGTAACTGTTCACCTACTTTAAATCCATCGATATATTTAATTAGAGTAGGGTTAGTTTCATTGAGATCAAAAGTAAAAGCTAAACGATGCCATTGATTAAGGTTAACAGTACCTTCATATTGACCAGAAATACCAATTGCACCTGTTGTCTCTGAGGTTTTCCGCACAAAGATGTCCCCATCGTTGGTATTAGAGGTGTTGGTTTGCAATAAACCCATCCAACTGCCATCCCATTCTTCAATCAGCAAGTCATAAACTAGGGTATATTGATTAAAGTTTTGACCACCATCGCTAGGGGAAGTATTTAACTCAATTAAGTAGCCTTGGCGAGGGTTAGTGGCAGGAAATCCTAATAAATCCGCATCGCCACCAGTTAAAGGAGGTAAATTAAATTCCGAAGCAGTACCTAAAGTAGTTAGACTTTCTGTGGAAATACCACCCCCAACAGTCCAACCATCATAATTAGGGCTTGCTGAAAAAGTGTTTTGGGGAGGATAGGAGTCAGGAGGAAGGCCGCAGGAGTCAGGAGAATTGTTGCCTCATGGTTATCTTAGAGTAATGACAATTGGTTTTTTTTTGTGTCAACATTTATGTAAGGAATAGAAATAAGCGAGAAAAAGACCTGCTTCTATTTATCATTTTGCTGAAGATGGAACATTAATTAATCGCTTTATTCCTGAAGGCACTACCGACTTAGCCAATGATTTAAACCCTACTGTGAACTATCAAGAGGGTTATTTTGGCACAGAAACCTTACCTAGTGATTATTTAAACCGCCGTCGTAATCGTGGTTTTGAAGGTATGGCTTTAGATAGCGATGAGGGTATTTTATATGCTTATATTCAAACTCCTATGAATAACCCCGATCGTGATACAGGTGATAATTCCAATGTCATTCGGATGTTAGGAATTAATCCGAGTTACGGGAATTCATTTCCACAACGCCATCAGAGGAGAAAACGGCGGTGTTGTTTTTGATTTAATTAGTCCTATTCTGCGCCCCCAAGAAGATGATTTAACCTTTATCTTTAACTCTGACGGTTCAACTACTTTTAGTGGAGTATGGGATACTGATGATGCCTCAAGTCAACCTTTAAGTGATTTCGTTAACTCTTTACGGAATGTATCATCAGGGGATGACGTTGAACTTTACTTTAATATTCATACTGTAGGCGTGCCTAGTGGTGAAATTCGGGGGCAAATTCAAGGGGCAACCTTAGAAGCAATGACTCCTGATGATTTAGCCGAACTGAATATTAATATCGTTAACAAAGTCAAAGTGACTAACTTACCTTCCCTTGGTTATTTACCTTCGGACAAACCTGAAGGATTAGCTATATTAGATGATGGAAGTTTAGCTGTTCTCAATGATAATGATTTTGGTTTAGAAGAAGGAGCAGAAGCTGTTCAAGTTGGTATCATTGACTTTGAGATTAGCAGTGCGTTTGATCCAAGCGATCGAGATGACGGCATTAATATCAAAAATTGGCCTGTATATGGAATGTTTATGCCAGACTCCATTGCTTCTTACACTGCTAATGGTATGGATTACTATGTGTTTGCCAACGAAGGAGACGATCGAGGTGATGCAGATGAACCCGGAATTGGCGATGCTATAAGGGTTAAAGACTTAGGGGATGTCATTTCTTTCGGGCGTAGTGGCTTAGAATTAGGAGAGGAATTTGATCCTATTTTAGAAGAAGATGAAAATTTAGGACGTTTAACCATTTCTTCCATTGATGGTGATTTAAACGGTGACGGTAAATTAAATCGCTTACAAAGTTATGGTACTCGCTCTTTTTCTATCATTGATAAAAACGGGAACTTAGTTTTTGATAGCGGTGCTGACTTTGAAAATATTATTGCCGAAGATTTAGCCCCATTTTTCAACAGCAATAACGATGATAATGACTCCTTTGAAAGTCGCTCCGACAATAAAGGGCCTGAACCAGAAGGTATTACTGTTGGTACTATTGATGGTGAAACTTACGCTTTCATTGGTTTAGAGCGTATTGGTGGGGTGATGATTTACAACATTACGAATCCTACAAATCCTGAATTTGTCCAGTATCTCAACAATCGCAACTTTGTTGATGAAAATGGTCAATTTATCGACGTGGAAATTGATGACGGAGTAACTAATCCTGATACCAAGGACTTAGGGCCCGAAGGTTTAATTTTTATTCCTAGCGAAGATAGCCCCAATGGTAAACCGTTATTAGTAGTGGCGAATGAAGTTAGTGGCACAACTACTATTTATGAATTAGATGGAGTTGAACCTGAGTTGCCTGAAGTAGTTTTTTGTACTCCTGATGATGACAATTTTGATAGTGCTTTTCCTGATGATAAGCAGTTTGTCGGACAAGAGCAAATCTTATTCACTGGCGGTGGAGATGATTATGTTGATGTTTCTCTGGTAGGAAGAAGAAATCGCATTAATACTGGTAGTGGTAATGACATCGTTTTTGCTGGTAATCGCAATCGCATCATCTTAGGTGCTGGTGACGATATTCTCTTTGCTGGTGCAGGCAGGGGTGCTAATCGTATTAGTTTAGGTGCTGGTGAAGATAAACTTTGGTTAACTGAAGATGATAACACTATTCCCCGTAATCCTAACCGAGTTAGTGACTTTAGTTCTGACGAAGATATGATCGGTTTTGCTAATACAGTTTTAAGTTTAGGTAATAAGGGCGATCTTTGGGATTATGAACAAGTAGATCGCATCTATGTGCAATTAAGCGGATTTGAGATGAGATGCGATCGCTTTTATCGGGTGGGCAATTGTGGAGGTAAATTTTTCCTCTAACCGCTAGATACGCCAAGCGAAAATGTCTGCACCTCCAAAAAACTTAACCCAATCATAAACTGTCCTTAACACAACAAAAACCATTAAGGATTTCTAAATATCCTATCGTGGAAGATGAAGTGCGTACTTTCCAGAATTTCTTATGGAAGGATATGCCAGCCTGTAGGGTGCGTTCCTTGTTGCAATCTTTGTTGCTCCACCGAGAAATAATAGGGAACGCACCATCCCTGTTTAACTGAGATCTTGCACGCCTAACATGAATACTAAAACTTAAAAGGCAACCCCCCTATAATCCCCCCAAGGGGATAAGGCAAAAGGAAGAATAAATCAAGTTTTAAACGCATTTT
>CAJHXH010000056.1_pt1 | contig 17347 bp, 18 predicted proteins | sample 9198571 | NCBI WGS metagenome assembly CAJHXH01 (sample SAMEA7708301, study PRJEB35096) | sediment metagenome | biome: marine neritic benthic zone biome [ENVO:01000025]; feature: sediment [ENVO:00002007]; material: shallow marine sediment [ENVO:03000034] sea grass bed [ENVO_01000059] ... | reverse complement strand
TATTAGCCAGATTTCCTTTCGTTGGTAAATTAAATCCTATTCTCTCAAAAATTCAAGAATTCGTTTTAACTAAAATTAATCGATTAACTGGAGATTCGCCGATAGTTTCTTTAGGCTATCAAAATCTAGTTAAACAGTTAAGAAATTTAACCGTATTTTTGCTTCAATTTTTGAATTGGCTTCGCTTTTTACTGTTCTTTTTTGGTTTGGCATTTATAGTTAGTGTTTATCCCAATACAAGAATTAGTTCTTTCTTTTTTCTAGTCCAAGCAATATTTTTACCCCTGATTTGGATGTTAGTTAGTTTAGGAGATACAATTACTTCTTTTATCATTGATTATTACTTGAATAGATGGGCAAAAGAAGCTCAATTAGCAGATCCTAATTCTAATCGTTATGCCCTAAGAGTAACAACCTATTCTCCTGCCTTAAAAGGTGCTAGTAGTTTTTTATTTATACTTATTGGTATTGTCTTAACTATTCAACTTTTTGGTATAGATCCTAGTGTATTAGCAGGTGCTGGTGGAGCGGCTTTATTAGTTGGTTTTTTAGCCCGGAATGTCCTAGAAGATATGCTTAATGGTGTCTTAATTTTATGGACAGATCGCTATGCTATTGGAGATATTGTTACCGTAGGAAGTGTGGGAGGTTTTGTGGAAAATATGAACCTTTATACTACTCAAATAAGGGGAGCAGAAGGTTGTTTAATTACTGTTCCTAATGGACAAATTACCCTAGTTCAAAATAAAACTAAAGATTGGTCAAGGGTTGAATTTAAAATAGAAATTTCTGCTAATTCAGATCCAGTTAAAGCTATTCAAATTTTAAAAGAAGTTGGAGAAGAATTACAAGAAGATCCAGACTGGAAAGAATTAATTTTAGAACCTGTTAATATTTTAGGTATAGATCAAGTTTCTCATCAAGGCATATTAATTCAAGTTTGGATAAAAACACAACCGATGAAACAATGGGCTACAGGTAGAGAATATCGTTTAAGAGTGCAACAAAGATTTCAATCCGAGGGAATTGAATTAGGTATTCCCCAACGTCAAATTTGGCATCGAGAGAATCTATCTTTTGAGGATAGAGAAGAATAAAAGCACTTATGCAAAGGGCATTTTTTTAATCCAACCTTTGTGATCGTGATTGGGTAAATAGTCAAAATTTAACCTCTCCAGTAAGGTTTTTTTTGTCTAAAGTCCAATTGTAATTTAACTTAATTTTATTGTATTATAGATTATTGAGAAACCAATACAAAGCCTCTAGTCTTACCAGAAGTAGAATCAATGGTATTAATTGCATTCCACAATTCTTCTGCTTTAACCCAAATGGGGGGATATTTATAACGAGCTACATCTAAAATTAAAAAGCGATCGCTTTCTTTATGATAACTGGCAACAGGAGAAATATGACCACCAGTTTCTTGATTAATAGTTTTACGGAGATAATTAATAAGGATATAATTATCTTTTTGTTGCAAATTTTCCACTAACAGACGGCGAAATTCATTTAAAGAAACATCTTCACCATGATAAACTTTTACTTTAGCGGTGCTAACAGTAACCTAAATACTATAGAATACCTAAATATAAGAGAATTATTAAGAGAAAAATTCATTCATGTCAAGGTATTTAACAATTGCTGAAGCCGCCGCCATCAAAGGAGTAAGCCCTGATACATTAAGAAGGTGGGAGAAAGAAGGAAAAATTAGATCAGTAAGAACTGAAGGAGGACACAGACGTTTTTTGGCTTCGGACTTAATTAAAACAGAAGAAGGAGATTCTAAATTAACAGTATGTTATGCCAGAGTCAGTACGAGGGAAAAAAAGAATGACTTGGAAACTCAAGCATCAGTATTACAAGGTTATTCAGAAGCTCAAGGATGGAAAAATATTACTGTAATTAAAGACTTCGGAAGTGGTTTAAACTATAAAAAACGTGGACTTAGAAAATTAATTGAACTAATTGAATCTGAACTTGTAGAAAGATTAGTACTCACCCACAAGGATCGATTACTGAGATTTGGCAGTGAATTAATCTTTGCTTTATGCGAACTTCATGGAGTTTCCATTACGGTGATCAATCGGAAAGAAGACACAACTTTTGAAGAAGACTTAGTACAAGACGTTTTAGAAATAATCACCGTATTTTCAGCACGTTTGTATGGTTCTCGTTCAAAAAAGAATCTTAAATTAATGCAAAATTTATTAGAAACCCCTGTAAAAAACGATAATAATATGGTAGAATAGGAAAAGTATGAAGATTTAAGAGCTTTATCCATGAAGACCACTAATCCAGAACAATATTGTGTTACTAGAATTATCTATGGCTCAGATATTAATAAAGCCAAATTCGACAAAGTGAAAGAATTGGCATTTCGTTGTGGTAATCTGCGACAAGATTTATGGAATAAATACGGGAGTTTACAAGCCTGGGGGATTAGTCGAAATGTAATAGCATCTGAATTTAAAAAAACCAATCCACCATCAAAATACGGATTACTTTATAAAACTTGGGAACGAACTATCCATGCTGTAATTGATGATATTCATGCTTGTATTGAAGCCGCCAAAAGTTATGTAATAAAAAAAATATATCGTCGCTATTTTAATGATGAAAAAACCATCAAATATTTAATAAAAAAATTAAAGGGTAAGGAGTGGTTATCTGATTATTGGTTACATCAATTAGTAAGAAAACAATATCACAGAGGGCATACTTGGGTAAAAAATCAAATAGTTTATGATGTAAGTGATTGTCGAATTGAACGGAAAGGAAATATCACTTGGCTATCAATTCCGAGTTTAGAAAAAAACAAAAGATTACATTTAAGATTTAAGGGGGGAAAAAGGGGGGTAAGTGGTAGAATTCGTATAATTATTGTGGATGATAATATCCAGTTGCATTTTCCGAAATATCAACCCGTTGACAATAATGATAATGAAGAAATTTTAGGTGTAGATAAAGGTTATACCGAAGTATTTTATGGAAGTGATGGCAAAGTTTATGGTGAAGGATTAGGATTGTTATTAAGTTCGGAAACTGAAGCAAATAACAAAAAAGGTCAACAGAGGAATAAATTATATTCAATAGCCAAAAAAAAGAAAAATAATCAGATAATAACTCAAAACTTAGGGAAGAGAAAAAAGAAAAGAAGATTACACCGTAAACGTTCTCAAATAAAATCAATAGTAGGAAATGCAGTTAATCAAATTTTTGATAATTATGGTGTGTTAGTCAGCGAAGATTTATCATCACCAATTAAGTCCAAGAAACAAGCAAAAAGTGTTAATCGTAAGCTAAATAATTGGACAAAAGGCATTATTGCAGAAATGGTTGATAATGCCAGCACTCGCAGACGTTCTGCGAACATTCTAGTTAACTGTGCATATACCTCGCAGGTTGATCATCGCAATGGGACTCTCTTAGGGAGGCGTTGTGGAGACCAATTTTTCACCTTTGACGGGGAGGTATATCAAGCGGACTGGAACGCATCTGTCAACATCAAAAACCGCATGAATGACTGTGATATTCATCGTTATCAGAAATATACAGAAGTTCATCGAGTTTTATTATCGAGGACAGAAGCATTCTTAGCTACTATGGGACTGACAATGAAAGATGCAGTCAATCGAGGTTGGCTTTCACAAAAACATCTTTTTAAGAAAAAGTAGTTAAGAAACGGAGTACGGGGTAATTCCAAGACTCTAGATAGATGGGTGGGAGATAAGTCCAGTCGTTATTACCACTCCTCACTCAGAGAGCGAACCCAATCAATCAAATCTATTATACTATAGTAAAATTAGATTTAGAGAACCCCTGATGTGTAGTTAATAATTGCCCTAATTGTTCTAATGTCATCCCACCACGGCTAACTTGAGTCGCAGTAATAATTGTGTCTGTGTCTTGATTAAAAATATTATTTTGAGTGAAGGTAGGATAACTTTTATTGAAAGTATTGTATTCGTATGCTTCAGGTGCAGGTAGATTTAGAGCATTTAGAGTCATAGCTATACTTGCCACACCACAATAGGCAAGATTATTTTGGGTAGTAAAATTAATTGTTAAAGGAATATAATCTGCCCTTGCTTTACTTTCCATTAATAGCTTTTCCCCTTCAGCAGAATTGAGACTAATCAAATTTTCCGCCAGTATTAAATTCTGTGATTTAACTATATTTAAAGGAGGTACTAAATTTACGACAATGGTGAATAATAACCATAAATTAAGTTTAATTAATGTTTTACTTTTCATAATCAAATATTTGCCAAATATGTGGAGAAGGGTTTTGAGATAAAACCCATACAAATAGTATATTTTCTGTACCTAATCTTTCTTACGAGGTGCGGCAATACTGATAATGCCTTTATTAGGATCATCTAGAACCGTAATCCCTTCTGGCAACTGTAAATCAGCAACTGAGAAGCTCCCTCCAATATCAACATTACTAATATCCATTTCTAAAGATTCGGGGATATTAGTAGGCAGACAACGTACTTTGACATCCGTTACCATTTGTTCAAGAATACCACCTTGCTTAATTCCAATGGCAGTACCCACAATTTTTATAGGTACTACTACTACAACATCACGCTCATCTGAAGGAGAGAAAAAGCTAATGTGATGGATGTTACGTTTCCAAGGATGAGATTGGACTTCTCTAATTAAAACTTTACCATTCCAAGACAAATCAGTTATAGCTAAATCCACTAAGGTATTGTTAACTGAAGCCTTTTTTAAGAGATTGATTGCTTCCTTTTGGGTAAGTACTAAAGAAATAGACTCTGCCCCTTTATGCCCATATAAATTAGCGGGGATAAAACCTTCACGGCGTAAGGCTCTGGGTTTAGTGCCTTCAGCTCTGGTTTTGCATTCTAAGGTTACTTCCATGATCGTTAATTAGTTCCTTAATATAGTTGTATTTTTATAATGGAGAAAAACAGAAGTTAATTACAATTAACTGTGGTAAAAATGGGTTAATTAATTATTGTCACCGATTCAGCCTTTAGTAGCTTTCAGTAATCAGCTTTTTGATAAAACAGTTTAATATCTGTGTGATTTTTCCCTTTTCAGTATTTTGCCGCCCTAGCTAATAGCTGACACCTAAATACTTACTAAATTATTTATAAAAATTTGCTTGTTTATTTCAAGAATTTTCTGGCTATCCATTGGCAATTAATAAGGCTCTTTTTGGTCCATGAATCGGATCTTCAACAATAATAGTTTGATCTCGACTAGCACCTAAAGAAACTATCGCAATGGGTACTTCCATTAATTCTGCTAAGAATTTTAAATAATCTAAGGCTTGTTTGGGCAACTCCTCTAAGGTACGACAATTACTTGTTGACTGTTGCCAACCCGGTAAGGTTCTATAAATGGGCTGACAATTAGCAAATTTATTAGCATTAGTGGGAAAATCCTCACAGGTTTTGCCATCGATTTCGTAAGCAACACACACCTTGATCTCGGCTAGTTCATCTAGCACATCTAATTTGGTGATAGCCAGACAGTCTAAACCATTAATGCGAGCGGCATATTTGCCAATCACACCATCAAACCAACCACAACGACGACGACGACCTGTAGTAGTACCAAATTCAGCACCCCGATCGCCCAGATGAATGCCTACATCATCATGTAATTCCGTAGGAAAAGGACCTTCGCCCACACGAGTGGTGTAAGCCTTCGCCACCCCAATAATGCGATCTATTATAGTTGGTCCGACACCCGCTCCGACACAAGCACCTCCGGCAATAGGATTAGAAGATGTAACATAAGGATAAGTGCCATGATCTAAGTCCAGTAAAGTACCTTGAGCCCCTTCAAATAAGATATTTTTCTTATTCCTAACTGCCTGATAGATTTTGAGAGAACTATCAATTACATAGCTACGCAGGCGTTCAGCATAACTGAGATACTCCTCAATCACTGCTTTAGAATCTAGAGGAGGTAAACCATAGAGTTTTTCTAAAACCGCATTTTTATAGCTAATTATCCATTCTAATTTTTCAGGATTATGATTGCCGTTAATTAAATCTAGCATCCGAATGCCGATTCTTTCTGATTTATCCGAATAAGTAGGACCAATCCCTCTCCCCGTAGTGCCGAGCTTATATTTTCCTCGTCTTTCTTCTGCCGCTTGGTCTAAAATACGATGATAGGGCATCGTGACATGGGCAGTTTGGGAGATAAAAAGATTGTCGGTGGAAACATTCAACTTGAATAGCTGATCAATTTCCTCCAATAGTTCTTGCGGATCAATCACAGTGCCTGAACCAATGATACACTCAGTTTCAGGGTATAATATCCCGGAAGGAATTAAGTGTAACTTAAAGGTTTGGTCTTTTACAACCACAGTATGTCCGGCGTTTACACCCCCTTGGGAGCGAACTACAACATCTGCTGATTTACTGAGTAAATCCGTTATTTTTCCTTTTCCTTCATCGCCCCATTGGGCTCCAATTACTATAACGTTAGCCAAGAGTTTATTTAAAGCTAAACTTCACACAAACTATTATTATCTCATTTTAGGGCTTTGATGTCAAGGTAAAATTGAGAATCACCATAAATTTTAGTTTTGGGAAGTTTTGACGTAATAGATGATAATTAATAAAAAACCTTAATTTTCTTTTTCAACTGCTTCTAAAATACCGACTAAAACTTGACCTAAATAGATTAAATCATCAGGAACTTTAAATAAATTTAGGTCTTGTATAATTTGTTTTTTATTCTTGTTTAACTTTCCAAAACGCCAAATATCACCCATTGTTACAGCACCATAAAAAATATGCTCATCTTCAACTTCAGAGAAAGCAATTAATTCTACTGCAAGTTGAGTAAAACCTCTCGTTATATCATCATTTTTGGCTTCAATTACTAATAAATTGTTAGTGGAACGTAATAAATAATCTACCGTCCCTTTTAACCAATTATTAACTCTTAAAGGATATTCAATGCGTAATTGGCAATGACAATAATGAACTATTTCTAACAAAATGGGAGAAACTAAAGTTTCTCGTCTAGCAGTTTCATTGCTTAAATTAACAAAAGGTAAGATATCATCTATTTTGTGCTGTATTTCTGATAAATTTTCTAATGGTTTTGTGGTTTTTGGTAAAGATAAACGAGACTTTAACAAAGAATAACCTAACTCGGCTAAAATTTCATCAGCCTCATAAGGTAACTCAAAATAGGACCGAAATGTATAAGATTTATCTTCCTGTAAAATTTTAATTTTTGACATCATAAAAATACTTCTATTGAAAATAAATTAATTTTACTCTGTTTCTGATAATTTTTTCTGATTTATCCCATAAAGGCGATTCATTAATCTCTTAGCTGGTCTTTTGCCTTTTTCAATATTTTTTGTTATTGTTGTCATAGTCTCATTGATTAATATCATAGCAACCCCATGACAGTGATTCCCCAAACTCTAGAAGATGCGATCGCCCAAGCAAAAGAAGCCACTCAAGTAGCCTTAAATAGTGGTAGCATTAGATTGCAAATTGAGTTGGTGATTCCTGAAATTGACTTAAAGGCTCAATATTTGGCTTATGAGTTTACTTCTATTTTCAGTGAGTATGAATCGGGCTTAAAAGTATTTTTTCCAGATACTGGGGCGGCGGCTTTAGCCAGACGAGAATGGGGTGAAACTATCTTTCAAATAAGTGATTTAGGTAGTAGTCGCACTCCCATCGAAACGAAAATAAGTGAAACGGATCAGGTTTTTTTGGTTGTTTCCCCTTCGGCGGTAGAAGTTGCCCAAGTAGAAAAATTATGTAATTTAGCTGGCGATCGCCCTGTTGTTTTAATTATTCCTCAACTAGAAGATGTGTCGATTGTAGGAATTGGTTACGCCGCTAGACAATTAAGAGAAAGATTTTTAAGCACTCTTGAATCTAGCTATTATTTTCGCCCTTTAGAAGAAGTAGTGGTGTTGAGAAGCTATCCTGGTTTATGGCAAGTTTGGCGGCAGTTAGAAACGGGAGAGAATGAATTGATTAGTGAGCAACCACAGAAACCTCTTGGAGAAGCATTAGAAAGAATTTTAATGGGAGAAAGTGAATCAGAAACTAGCAATGCTTTACCTCCGTCTCAAGGTTTTTTTGCCTCTGTTAAAAACTTTTTACGAGCTTTGAATAATTAGGTATAAATTGTGATTGCAGAAAAATCACACAAAATCACACTTTTTCTCACAGACAAATAATTGGAAGAAACGATAACATAAAGATGTTACTTTATCGTAATGTTATATGAATTTATGTTATCCAGGTGTATCTCACAATTATATATCTAGCTCTATGCCTACAGTAGAAACAAAAACTAAGGCGAAATTTTTCGGCACAAGTTACTCAGTTAGATCTCCTATTTATCAACCTAATCAAGAGAAGCTGGATATTAACTATAAGGGAATAGCTCTTGATACCACTAATTCTCCGTCAAAAAAACCACAAGTTGTTAAACCATCATTCTTTGTCGATAAATTAATGACACAATTGGGCAGAAAAAAAACGCAATTTTAAATGATGAAAACAGAAAACTTAACTATGCCAAAACAACGGAAAAATAATCTTCTGAGAAAATTACTTCAGAAAACAGTTGTTGTTGGTACAACCTTAACATCTCTTCTGTTTAGCCTTGTACCAGCAACTTTCGCTGAAATAGAAAGTTCTAAAGTATATACTCCTCGTTATTGTAAAATTTATTCTTCGCTAATTAATAGTTATTTTAGCTGTGAAAAATATTTATTTACTTACAGTACAGATAATTACACTACAGCTCACCATTTTATTGTTAAACAATCTGGAAACAAAATTGATGAAATTATGCTGTTTTCTCCTGACTCAATATCAGAATCTCTTATTGGGAGAGAATCATTTAATTTTAAGATAACTCAAATGCTAATAATTTTACAAACACAAAATCAAGAGCCTTTGTATGTAGAAGGAGATGGTCGTTGTTTTATTACAATTACAGGTATTTCTTGTAGCTTTGAAGATTATAAGTTAGGAAAGTCATTAACTGTAAAAGTTGATTTCTAAAAATAATTTTAAATTTTGCTAGCTACTTCAATTAAATTTTTTGTCCAATTATGATCAGGGTATTCTTGGCAAAAAATTCCGTTACTCCCTAATAAAATCATCTCTTCTGATACGGGAAAAATTCCTGCGACTGGGGTTGAGTAAGTATTTTCAATTTGCCTTTTTAAATCACTAAAATCAAGACTACCAACAACTTTATTAACTAACAGCATCATCTTAGGAATCATTAATTGTCTGGCTAAATCAACCAATACTGCTGTGCCTTGAAAGTCTTGTCGATCGGGACGTAGAACTAAGAGTAAAAGATTAGAAATAGCTATAGATAAAAATATCTCTTTATTTAAGCCAGGATGAGTGTCAATAAATACATAGTCTAAATATAAATTTTTAATTAGTTCTTGAATGCCTTGATTCAGTAAATTAACGTTATATCCCTCACTTAAAATGCGAGCAATTTCGTCAGGATTAATACTCGCTGGAATTAATAAAACTTTCCCCTGATTAGTAATTCCAGTTGTGGTAGTAACATCATAAATTGTATCTAAAATACTGGCTCTTCCCCACAAATAATCGTTTAAAGTGAGTTTAATCTGACTTTGATCCAAATCAAAAATATTATGAATACCAGGAGACTGAATATCACTATCGATAACCGCAACTCTTTTTCCTTGTGAAGCGATCGCCGTTACTAAATTAGCGGTTAAATTTGATTTTCCAGTACCACCTCTATAGGAATGAATAACAATAATTTTGGTCATATTTATGTATGGACAGATTTTTATCAATTCCTGCAAGCTGTCTTCATTAAACTTGATTATTGCTAAACTTACAAGTTTTGAATTATTAACTATTAATTCTTAATTGATCAATGTTAGCTTGTAATCGCTGAAAGTATTCCGATTCAATAATAGTATTGACTGTTTGTTGTTTTTGATTTTGATCAATAGAAACTTGTAATTCTTGTAGTTGTCTTTTTAAGATTTCTTCCTTGCGTTTGCGTTCTGTAATATCATGAACCATGCCTTCGTAATAAAGTAAATTACCTCTATTGTCATGCACTGCCCTAGTGTTTTCTTGCAACCAAATAATTTGTCCATCTCGGCGATAAACTTGATATTCAAAATTGTTGATTTTATCCCCCTGATTAAGTAATAATTGAAACTGTTCTCTGATATTAGGATTAATGTAAATTTGTTGATCAATATGTTTAACATTAGCAATCATCTCATCGGGAGACGAATAACCATGAATTTTTGCCATGGCTGGATTTACCTTTATATAATAACCTTCTGGACTAGATTGGAAAATTCCTTCGAGGGCATTCTCAAAGATACTACGATAATTTTCCTCTGCTATGCGTAAAGCCTCTTCTGCTCTTTTTTTCTCACTAATATCACGACAAACTGCCACCGCTACATCCTCATCAACCAAAGTAAAAGATATTTCTTCGACAAAATTGGTGCCGTCTTTTCTTTTGGCAATCATCTCTCCTTGCCAAGACTTGTCTCGCTTTAAGCAAGGAAAAATTTCTTGTTTAAATCGGCTTAACTCTTGTCGAGAATATATTTGATACCATTGTTTTCCTAATATTTCATCATCATTTTCATAACCAAATATTCTCAGTTTTGACTGATTAACATAAACAAATCTGCCATTTTCTATGATGGAAATTCCATCAATCGCCGATTCAATGGCAGTCAACTGAAGACGAATTTTTGCTTGGGCTTTAGCTCGTTCTGTGACATCATAGACTAGGGCATAATAGCCTTGCACTTCTCCTTGAGGATTAAAATCAGGTACGAGACGAGCATCGACATCATAAACTTTTCCGTTATCAAGGGGCAATTTTCCTTCATAACAAGCATACTGTCCACTCAAAACTTGATCAATAGTGTTTTTAATGACACCATAAGCCTTTTCTCCCAATACCTCCCATATATACTTACCTAACATTTCTTCTTTGCTTTTTTCAATCCATCGCTCATAATTATTATTAACATAACGAAAACGAAGATCTTTATCGGCATAAACAATTCCGCCGGGGAGAGATTCGATGATACGTTTTAATTCTTCCCGACTCGCTTTTAAATCAAGTTCTAACTGTTTTTGTTCAGTAATATCATGAGCAACAGCATAAATTATGCCTTGTTCGACAATGGGAATTGACATCCATGACAACCAAATATAATTTCCATCTCGACAACGATAGCGATTCTCAAAATTAATTGCTTGATTTCCCTGAGTCATTTTTTCCGCTTGTTTAAGGGTATTTTCCACATCTTCAGGGTGAATGAAGTCAACATAGGGCTTACTCAGTAATTCTGTTTTTGAGTAACCTAATTTTTGCTCCCATGCTAAATTAACATCGATGAAATAATTCTCAAAATTGGCTATGCAAACTAAGTCTAAGGACAACTCAAAAAATTTATCTCGTTCTTTTCCTTGATATATAACGTGATTCTGATTGACATTATTAACAAATCTTGTCACTTTATTTTGTGAATTTGCCTGATACTTTGTTAGCTTATGTCTTAGTTTTTGATTTTGTTTTCTTTGCTTCTCTAACTGTTGTTTCAATAAACTATTTTGTCTTTTTAATTTTTTTATTTCCCTCGAGGATATTTTTTCTTGTTCAACCATTGACTTATCACTACCTAACTATCTAATTTAAAGCTATTTTAACAGTTTTTTCTCTTAATCCTCAAATAATAACACTACTTTGTCCGAGAAAAAATTAAAATATTTTAAGAAATTATCAAGAAATAATTAATAGTTCACTAACATTAATTGTTATAAGTATCTCCGCAAATGGCTGTTAACAGAATTTTAGCTTTGTCAGGATATTTTTGGGCGATCGCTTTTCCGAGAGCTTGCCAATTATTTTCATTCATTTTTTGCATAATATCTACACACATTTGACAAAGAGTATCATCACTAAAAGAACAAAAATTTGCTAATTGAGAGTTAACCCAATCGAGATTGAAAACAGAAGCATAGATGGGGTTATTAATTTTAATTTGTTCTTGTTGTTTGATTACAATTCCAGATAAAAGTAACTCGGTTATTTCTTGAGTGTCACTATCATGTAAATTTCCTGTGACTAAAATTTGTTGATAGAGTTTCAGGATTTGCTCGCTATTATTTGATTGTAACAGGCGATCGCTAATTGTTTTTAAATGTTGAGGATGATCATTAAATTGCCAATCATTAATAATTTGAGATTTAACAATATTAGCAACTTTAATTTTAATGTCACTATGATTAGTTAAAACATCAGTAATAAGTTGAGATAAAAAAGGAGATTGTGAGTTAATATTTTGACCTTGATTGTGGGGCAACATTTGAGCATTATCAACCATTAATTTACACAACTTTTGGGTTAAGAAAGGTTGTCCATTAGTCCAGATCAAAATTTCTTTGAGAGTAGCTTGAGGATTGTCTACTTTTCCTTCTAAGCCTTTAATTAAAGGAGAGACTTCTTGCCATTGAAAACCAGTTAATTCAATTGCTTTACCAATATTAAAAGGAGTACGGAAATTATTGCTGATTAAATCGGAGGGAGTTGTGACACCAAATAAAGCCCAATTCAAACGGGAATAATCATTATTATCTGCCCTTTGATTATAACAAAAGCGAATCAAAGCAAAAAAATCATCCGTAGAAAAATCAAGACTTTTAACTGTATCAATTTCATCGACAAAAATAAAAATTTTGCCTTGTATGTGTTCCAGTAAAATATCTTCAATAAACTGACTAAATTTTTGTACGGGGGATAAATTTTCTTGCTGTTTCCACCAAATTTTTAAATTAACTTTCTTGATTAAACGAAAGCTACGCCATAACTCTGAAGCTAAACCAAAATACCATTGTGCCGAAGTTAAATCCTCTCCCCCTATCATCGTTAAATCAATGGAAGCACATTGATAACCTTCGGTTTCTAATCGATGTTTAATTCTGAGACGCAGGGAAGATTTACCCATTTGCCGAGAATTAAAAACATAACAAAACTCACCTTGTTTTAAACTATGATAAAGTTCTTTATCTGCTTTTCTTTCGACATAAATGGTACTATTTTTGCCTAAACTACCACCTACTTGATAATTAGATTCTAAATTAATTTCTGTTACCATAATCTTCTAGAGTTGCTAATTGATTGCGGAAAAAAATACGATAGAGTTCACAACTGGGAATAACTTTGTCGCCGATAAATTTAGCTAAACCCATACTCTCTAATTTGTGAGCCGTAATTGGTTCAATTTTAACACTTTGCTCTATGTTAACTATTTTTTCTATCGCTTTTAATAATATAGGAAAATTTTGCAATTTTGTCCATTGAAGACGCAAATGATTGCTGTAAATACCAGAGAGAGTTGTTGCTGTTTCTAATAATTGCTCGACAGTTATTTGCTTATTTTTAATATTGTACATCGCTAACCGAATTAAATAAGGATTTCCACCTACTAACTTAATTAAATTTTTAATAAAGTTGAGTTGATTTTTGCTGGATAATTGATGGAGTCTGGCTAAAGTTTCTATTTGGGATTCGGTAAATTCTGGTAAGCGAAAAGATAAACCGACATTAAAAGGTGATTGATTAATATTTAAAGGTACATAAATGTCTGTAGAATAAATCACTATTAAACGTAATTTTTGCCAAACATCTACATCTTTTGCTTCTTCGTACCAAGATCTTAATAAAGGTAAAAAGTTAGCGGTAATTTGAGGATATTCAAATAAAATATGAACCTGATCTAGAGCGAGTATTAGGGGATTTTCAAGCTGCTCTAAAATATAACTTTCTAAGTAAAGAGTACAACTAATTTTACTGCCAAAATCATCATCCCAATAGTCATCTAAATTAGGTTTTAGTTTTAGTTGACGGGCAATATTAGCACAAAACCAGCGTAAAAATTGAGTAATATTATCAAATAAAGATTTATCTGCTTGTTCAAAATCAATCTGGACTATGTGATAATTGTATTGACTACTGTGAGCAACAATCCTTTTTTTTAAAGAAGTTTTACCAAATAAAGAAGGGGCTTTGAGCAAAATTAAAGCACCGGGTTTGAGTATTTCCTGATAACATTGTTGTTCAATCGGTGGACGCTCAATATAAAAAGGAGAATCTAATGGTACTGCCCCTTCTGGTATTTCTAAATCAATCCCTTTATCGGTGATAAATTGATTTTTTTCTGCTACTTTTTGGGGAAGATTTTTTGACTGATATTGTCGAATAACCCCTCTAAAATTATGCTTACTTACTTTGGTGTTAAGACGATCACTTAAAATTTGCCATAATTGAGAGCCTATTCCCCGAATATAATCATGATCATAACCGGCAATATCAGCAATTTGTTGGTAGGTTTTTCCTTGCCAACACTCTTCAAAAATTAGCTCTTGTAAATCATTTATCTGAGTTGGTTTAACTAATTGCTCTAAAATTAGCAATGCTTCTTCTACATTCATCTGACAGTTAAAAATAAAGTCAATCGAACTTAGTCTAGATATTATACTATTATGCCTCTAAGAACTTAAAACTCAGAACTATTAGCTATTTAGTGGTAAAGGGTGTCAATGAAACTGGGTTGAAAAATGGGTAAAAGTACTGAAAATTAAGCCTTTTTCCTTTACCCATCAAGCTAATCAGATTCTGCATTCCACTATTAGGTATGTTTGCGAAAAACTAAAGATCTCAGTTTAAGCCTCTGAGTCAATTTTAGTAGCAATTAAATTAATTTTAATTTTAATTTTGCCAGAACATTTGTATTAAACAAGAAATCGTTTTTGTTTAGCCAATTGTTAAATCAATCAGGAATACTGAAGGTTTTTAAGAAAGATATTTTAGCATAGAGAAGATTAGTTAGTTCATAAACGGAAATAGAAAAATTGTATGAGTGTAAAAGAACAACAAATTGTAGATTTAAACCAAAAAATAAATCGACTGTATGCTATCATCTGCCGACTCAGTGAATATGTGGGGTGGCAAGATTTAGAAAATTTAGCTTTAGGCTTAAATGACAGTTGTGGGATGGATGAAAATAAGCCTCTTATCCCGGTTAAACTCGAACCAACATTAGCTGAATTACCTGATGAAGTGTCAGACTGGGGGCATAATTATTCCAAGATTACTGACGCACCCAAAGAATCAGAGTCAACTGAGGATAATTGGCAAGAAGTAGCAAGTATGATGCGGGATGGGCATAAAGATATTCTCAGCGATACCAATCCAGATTCTGAACATCATAGTTTCTCTGATTGTTTTTATCACGAGGATAATAATGTTTCTTGTGAGGATAAACTACAACGATTAACGGCTCAATTAACGGCGGCTTACAATCGTATCGCACACCTCGAAGAGCAATTACTCGCCCATCGTCAGCAAACTGAGACGAGACAACATGGTTTCCACTTTAATCATTAATGCTGATGGAGTTAAACCTAATAGATGAGATGCGATCGCACTTCCTCCCGCACCTACCCCCTCTTTAACGAAACCTTCTTCGTAAGCCCGTAAACTAGAATAATTAGAGTTAGAAAAATCTAGTTGCGTGGCACAGAGGGGGATATTGCCAATTAATTGGGCTAATCCCACAGTATCACCAGTGTTGTCTTCCGCTACCCAACGAGTTGTACCGACAATCACTTCAGTTAAATTTCCTGGGGAATAATAAGTTTGTTGTAGAGTTTGCATTAAAGCAAATACCGCTAACATTTGCGTGCCTCCAGCTAACATCACCCCCATTTTGCGACTGGCTGATAATGCTAATGCCGCAACAAAAATTTGCATGGGATCACCTACTGCTGAGACAATGGTAAAAGGATCCATAGTTGAATTACTATTTAATAGTTGGGCTTGATATAACCCTTGGTTGACAATCGCTAGTTTTTGTTGATGATTACAAATTGGATGGCTACTATTGACTTTACCTTCGGCGTTAATTCCCAAAGCGGTTAAAACAGCTAAGGCGGTGGTTGTGCCTCCTACCACACATTCCCCTAAAATTAAATAACTCGATTTTGCTTTTTCGGCTAATTTTTCACCCCAGATTAATCCTTGTTGATATAAATGTTTGACGGAGTTAATGTCTAAAGCCTTCCCCGAAGAGAGACATTGGGCGGGTTTTCCTCCTAAGTCAAAGGTTTCTACGGAAGGATTGTGGCTTAAACCAGCATTAAATAGATATAGTGGAAGATTAAATTTTTCGACTACAGCACGAGTAATTAAAGTAGGAGATACACCCACATGAAGCGGAGGGAGGGGATAAGTATATTGGGAAGAGATACCTTTAGCTAAAAATTCCCCATCAGCTAAAGCGGTAAATTTCCGTGCTGAAGGAGTTGCCCCTGCCGCCGAAATACCTTCAATTAAACCCGTTGCCGTAAATCCTAGGGTACAAGTAAAAATGGGCAGACAACCAGAATATTTGTTTAACCATCGTTGCCCTTGATTTTCATTGGTGTAAATTTTTATTGCGGAGAGTTGTGCCGTCACAATTTTTCTTGGTTATGTTATTGACTTTAGAATATCTCATTTAAAAGGAATCAATTTTACGTTTCGTAATATTTGTTTAACAAAGGTTGAGGGCGAATAACTTAACCGAAAATACCGAGCTTGCTAGTCAAATTTTGTGTGAAATGTCCGCTCAAGAATCAGCCTTAATTACAGATCAAACTTTGACAGGGCTTGATTTTGACTCTGAAATACCTGTCTATGAACAATGGCGACAACGGATTCAATTAGCATTAACTAAAAATGATCTCGATAGCGATGGTTTAAGTAATGATGTTTGTTATGTTGAAACTAGAACTAATCGGGTGATTGTTGCCCCAGTACCGAGTACAGGCGTTGTTACCAGAGGTATTGCTACTGCGGATGTTGATGGTGATGGGGATTTAGATTTCGTCTTTGCCAATCAATGGGAAGATTCTTATTTTTATCGCAACGATAGCCCGAATATTGGTAAATCTCTGGATTTAAAATTGGTTTTACCTGTTGAGAAAAATCATGCCGAAATTCCCGCTTTATTTTACAGGCTGCCATCAGAAGTTACTTTTTTGATGCCTCTTTTATTGCGGCACTTTTGCCCATGACAGGAGTAGCTTTTGTCCTATTTACCTTTTATATGGTAACAGATCCGGGTACAACTCCCTTTAAACTGAGATCTTGCACCTTGATTAAAATATCTCAGTTTTTAGGTGTTAGGTATTAGTTTTTAGGTTGTAGAGACGTAGCATGCTACGTCTGTACGAAAAAAGAAGTAAATTTGAGTCTTTGAGGCCAGAATACTATTAATTATGGTCTCAAC
>CAJHXH010000314.1_pt1 | contig 17349 bp, 15 predicted proteins | sample 9198571 | NCBI WGS metagenome assembly CAJHXH01 (sample SAMEA7708301, study PRJEB35096) | sediment metagenome | biome: marine neritic benthic zone biome [ENVO:01000025]; feature: sediment [ENVO:00002007]; material: shallow marine sediment [ENVO:03000034] sea grass bed [ENVO_01000059] ... | reverse complement strand
GCTGTGTTGGGTGCGCCACTGATTTAACATATAATTGACGGCGGTTTCATACAACTGACTTCGCCTTGCTGGAAGTATTAATTCTTTTTCCTGATACAGACTGCAAATTAAGGATAATAAAAGAGGATTTTGTGCCAATCCGTTAATCTGTGGTTTCTGGCGCAACTCCTCAATTAATCCAATCGCCGAAACCGAATCATCCGTCAAATATTCTGCTGCATTGACAAACCAAGTCTCGATATATTGTTCAATTTGCGGTTGACTGAAGGGAACTATTTCGACTTCCTTAGCATCGCCGAGAAAATTACCTCCATAGCCCACAATGCGGGAGGTAAGATAGATTTTATTAGCAGATTGCCGCGTAAATCGCTGCAATTTCTCCTTTAACTTTTCCCGCTTTTCCTTGGGAACTTCATCCAGGGCATCTAACAACAATAAACACTTCCCCGCCGCTAATTTATCTCGCAAAATACCATCAACTTCCTTAGCTGTTTGCGGATATTCTCGTGCGATAAATTGCGGAATAAAATCAATCAATTCTGCCTCTGTTTCTGCCAACTCCGACAACCGAATTAACAAAGGAAAAACCACATCCTTGATATTCTTTCCTTTTTTCAAGAGAGATTGGGAAACATTCTCCCCCCTTTCAAAGAGAGGCTGAATATTCTCCCCCCTTTCAAAGGGGGGTTGGGGGGGATTAAACCTTTCAAAGATGGGTAAAGGGGGATTAAACCCTACTCAAATTCTCCCCATTTCAGGCAAACAATTAGGCAATATTTTTATCGGTATTCAACCTTCTCGAGGTTACGATTTAGATCCTAGTTTAAACTATCACGCCCCCGATTTAGAACCAACTCATCATTATTTAGCCTTCTATTATTGGTTAAGAGAAATATTTAAAGCTGATGTAATTATTCATGTTGGCAAACACGGTAATCTAGAATGGCTACCGGGGAAAAGTTTAGTTTTATCAGAAACTTGTTACCCAGAAATAACTTTAGGCACTTTACCTCATTTTTATCCTTTTATTGTAAATGATCCCGGTGAAGGTTCACAAGCAAAACGGCGGGCAAGTGCCGTAATTTTAGATCACTTAACCCCCCCTTTAACTCGTGCAGAATTGTATGGTGATTTATTAGAATTAGAGGCTTTAATTGATGAATATTACCAAGCCCAAAGTTTAAACCCTAGTCGTTTAAAAACTATAGGCGATCGCATTAGAAACTTAGTATCGAAAACTAATCTTAATCAAGATTTAGGAGTTAATCAACTAGATATAGATTCGTTAACTCAATTTTTAACCGTTGCCGATGGTTATTTATGTGAATTAAAAGAAGCTCAAATTCGGGATGGCTTACATATTTTTGGGCAATGTCCTCAAGGGAAACAATTACGAGATTTGATTATTGCGATCGCACGTTTTAGTAGTTATAATAATTTAGGGCTAATCGAAGCCATTAGGGAAGATTTAGGCATAAATATTGAACTTAATCAAGATACTTATGCCGACATATTAACTGACAGTGAAAAAAAGAATGTGACAGATAAACTAAAATTAATTTTAGAAGATCATCAAAAAATTAAATTACAGATAAAAGGTGATATAACTGAGTACTTAGAAATCATCGCCAATCAATTAATTAGTCAACTTTTACAAGGACAATTCTACCGAAAAATTAGCTTAGGGAAACACACAGCCAATAAACTTAATTTGATTGATAATCAACTCTTACCTAACCTCAAAAAAACAGAGCAAGAAATCGACAACTTAATTAAAGGACTCGGAGGCGAATTTATTGAAAGTGGAGCATCAGGCGCACCCACTAGAGGCAGGGCAGATGTGTTACCGACAGGGCGTAATTTTTATTCCGTTGATATTCGCTCAATACCCACCGAAACCGCTTGGGAAGTGGGAAGAAAAGCCGCCGAGGCAGTGATTGAAAGATACACTCAAGAAAACGGTGAATATCCTCGCACCTTAGCTATTTCTGTGTGGGGTACTTCTACCATGCGTACAGGGGGAGATGATATTGCTCAAATTATGGCATTAATGGGCGTTAAACCAGTTTGGGATGGAGTTAGTCGGCGAGTGGTTGACTTTGAAATTATTCCTGTTTCGGTATTGAATCGCCCCCGTGTGGACGTAACTGTGAGGGTATCGGGCTTTTTTCGCGACGGATTTCCCAATATACTGGAATTATTATATGAAATGAACATACTTTTGTCAACCCTCACCGAAGAAAAAGAAAATAACCCCCTGGCGATGCAAGTAGAAAAAGATACTCAATACTGGTTAAATCAAGGGTTAGAGGAACATGAAGCACAAGAGAGGGCAACTTATCGTTTATTTGGGTCAAAACCCGGTGCTTATGGGGCAGGTTTACAAGGTTTAATTGAGTCACAAAATTGGCAAACAGATGGGGATTTAGCAAGGGCTTATTTAAACTGGAGTAGCTATGCTTATGTGGGTAGCAAAGGGGTGTCTATGCCCGAAGTTTTTGAGCAAAGATTAAAGCAATTACAAATAGTTTTGCATAACCAAGATAACCGAGAACATGATATTTTAGACTCCGATGATTATTATCAATTTCAAGGGGGATTAACCGCCGCTGTCAGACATTTACAAGGGAAAAATCCTGTTACTTATTTTGGCGATAATTCTCAACCTAGTAACCCCAGAGTTAGACAATTAAAAGAGGAAATTGCCAGAGTTTATCGCAGTCGAGTAATTAACCCTAAATGGATAGAGGGAGTAATGAGACATGGTTATAAAGGTGCGTTTGAAATGAGTGCCACTGTAGATTATTTATTCGCCTATTCTGCTACTACTAAATCTGTGCCTGATTTTATGTTTCAAGGCATAGCTGAAAGTTATTTGTTAGAGGAGAAAGTTAAAGATTTTATCCTACAAAAAAATCCTTGGGCTTTAAGAGATATGGGGGAAAGATTAATCGAGGCATCCCAACGAAATTTATGGCAAAATCCTAGTCCAGAAATGTTAGATAAACTAAGAAATATTGTTCACGAAGCCGAAAGTTTAATTGAGTAAAACTAATATTATTTATGACAATATAATCTGATTAAAGTTGAAGTCAACATTTTTATCTAGAATAAATTTTTATGTTATTATTAATTTCATAATTAATTACTTTTAGGTATTTTTTGACTGCATCAATATATTCTAATATATCTAATAAAGTTATGTCAGAAGCAGTATCATTCTGATGAATAATATTGTTTCTTTTTATAACAATACTACTAATTTTTCCTTTTAATTCTTGAAAATTATCATTTTTATTTAATTCAATACCAATATAGCAAGCCTAAATGAATTGTGCACAAGCGATCACTAAGAGTGGCACCGCGATGCCTGATCGAGATGTAAAATATAATTAATTGAAATATGAGAAGAAGTAAAACCAGAGGTGGAATCAGGGAAATTAGTAGTATATGCTTTTTTTTATCAAACATTCTAAATTCTTTATGACAACTGTTTTAAATCTCCGATTAGGCTGGTTAATTAATCCTCAACAAAAACAAATTGAGAGTATGGAAAATAATAATATTTCTATTCAAGAAAGAACTGAAAATTTCTCAATTCGTGTTATTAGTCTTCTGATTTATTCAGCAAACCCTAAGTATTGTTATAATATATACAGAAAAGATAATTTTATGGGAGGTTATTATGAAACGTCACTGGTCAAATCTCTACTTTCCCTAATCTAAGCTCCTTAACAAGACTCTTGGTTATATCAACGATGTTTGCATTAATTCAAGTATCCGCAGTACACAGTCAAACCAATCTGCACCGTCAACCCAGTCCTCTTAATGGTCTATTTAATCCCAATAGTCCTCAACCATTCTTTAAAGAAGGTAGGGAAAAATTAGAAGAAGAAATAGAAAGGCTCCAAATCCAAGGAATGCCATCTGATGAACTTTTACAAATAAAAGAATCAGTTATGTCTCCTAAAGAGGTACAAGCTTGGTGTGTTGATTCTGAAGGCAATATACTTTTAACGGGTTCTTCCGAACCACAAGTTATGCCCCAAAAACCTGATCCAGTTATCCCTAATTGTTACTAACTTTACGGAAAAAAAGCTTTATCATTGATTGATTTTTTGCTCACTAAGCAACAGCAAATTCAGTAAATTTAAGAGTTTCAAGATAATTAATTAACTTATCCATCATTTTTTTTTCTATTTAGGGCTTGCTGAATAAATGTAAAACCTCACACAATAAAAGGTTGAGGCATACTATTCAGCAGACCCTATTTATTTTACTCTTATGATTATAGCAAGGTAGATTTAGGCGATCGCATTTTCAACTATTTCTATAATATTATCAAGAAATGCTGACAAAATTAATCACTTATTTAGGTTTTTGTACTTATAATATAAGAATAGACTTTAAAACTAAAAAATCCTCTGAAATTTGTTGAAACAGGAGGTTATTATGGGTGTTTATGTTACTTGTGAAGGGAGTAGTCGGTAAAACGGAGTAATTCGTAGGGACATAATATTATTATGTCCGTACAGGAGTAATTTGATTAACTTGGCTACGCCAGACTAAGTACTTAGAGTACTACGCTTTTTAGGTCATAACCTCAATGAGATTCGCGCTTTCTCAAGCGGTTCGAGGAAGAACAGTCTTCTGATTTACCCAGAAGAAAAACTGACCGAGCGTGTCAAGCCTCCACCCGCATTGTCGTGCGCAAACAATACCCTGTTTTAAGGGAGGCTCAAACGAGCAGTTAATAAAATGGTGGTTAAATGACTGCCATTTTATTACTTTTTATTCCGATTTACTCCTATTTAACGTTACTTAATGGACAGACTAAATTAAGGCTATCAACTTAAGGCGGGACAAACTGATTGAGACAAGGTATTAGGTATTAGGTATTAGGTATTAGGTTTTGGGTTTTTTTTGGGGAGCATTTTGAGTTTATTTGAGTGCTTATCCCGGATATTCACAATTTTTCGCTATATAACTGTGAATTTAATGTTTTTACTCAATTTTACTTTTTTTTCTTCTCTTAAAACCTAACACCTACCCCCTAACACCATTAACCTACCCCCACCGAAAATGTCCCGGTTTAAATCAGTAGCCTAAATTAACGGCAGAATGTCCCCAAGAATTACTGGAAAAACTCGATGAAGCCGAACCAGTTTGTGCTACTTTGTTGGAACAGTTCACGAAAAAATCCATTTATCCCCAGAAATTTAAGAAGATTAACTCATAAAATTTTATTGCGGAGCTAATTCAAAACGATTACTTATCGGTAATAGATCCTGTTGATGAGTAACTTTTTTTTTAGGCATTAGTCAAAGTCCTTCCCAATAATCAGCTTATGTCATGATTTCATCATAAAAATTAAAGAATTTTAATAAAAAAAAGTGAATAAAAATCAATATTTAATGACAATGAAAACTCCTGTAAATTTTTATTAAATAAGGGACTGATTAATTTTGTTTGAAGCATTAAGTAATTGGACAAAATTAATTCCATAAGCAACGGGCTGAATTTACTATCACGTTGTTCTTATTACAAAAAGAACACGGTAAATAATTTTGTCTATCTACTTAGTCAAAGTCTTTCCCAATAATCAGCTTATGTCATGATTTCATCATAAAAATTAAAGAATTTTAATAAAAAAAAAGTGAATAAAAATCAATATTTAATGACAATAAAAACTTCTGTAAAATTTTGTCAAATTATGTTGATAAAGTATTTTTTTTTGAGGGAAATTTATTATAATTAACGTAAAAGAAAAAGATAAAAAATAAAAAGAGAGGTGTAAAATGAATAACGAAAAAAGAGTGCAACTGTTTGGATTACCAGCCGAACAAGGTAGATGGTTTTATTTATTTTTAGGATTACTTGTTCTTTTATGTTTAGGAACAGTGTATTCTTGGAGTATTTTTCGCAAACCCCTCGAATCTTTATTCGACATTAGTGCCACCCAAAGTCTATTACCTTTTACTGTTTTGTTGGTAGTCAATGCGATTTTAATGCCGATTACTGGCTTTTATATCAATAAATTAGGGGTACGTATAGTTATGGCGATCGGAGGGATAGTGATGGGAACAGGCTATATTCTTGCCTATTTCGCCAATAATATTACAAATTTGATCTTAACCTACGGTATTGTTGCCGGTGCGGGAGTGGGTATTACCTACGGTGTCCCTTTGGTAGTTTGTGCCAAGTGGTTTCCTGATCACAAAGGATTAGCAGTGGGTTTAACTGTCATTGGTTTTGGTTTATCCCCTTTAATTACTGCCCCTTTAGCCAAAATCTTAATTAGTACCTATGGTGTCTTGTTTACTTTTGTTATCTTGGGGGTTATTTTCACAGGAATTATACTTGCTGTATCTTCCACCTTAAAAGTTCCTCCAAAAACGTGGATTCCTCTTGGTTATAGTCCACCAGAAACATCAAAATTAACTATCTCCAAAGAAACAGAAATGCTCAAATCTAAGTCTTTCTATTCTCTTTGGTCATGTTACACTATTGGCACTTTTGTGGGATTATCTGCGATCGGGATTTCTAGTCCTGTGGCTCAAGAAATCATAAAATTAGATGCAACTACTGCGGCAATGACTATTTCTATCTTTGCCATTTTTAACGGTGTGGGAAGACCTTTATTTGGTTGGTTAACAGATAAGTTTCAACCTAAAGGAGCGGCGATTACTTCGTATATTTTAATCCTAATTGGCTCAATTATAATGATCTATGCCAGTGAAGGTCAAATAATATCTTATATTATAGCTTTTTCCTTATTCTGGTTATCTTTAGGCGGTTGGTTAGCAATTGCTCCTACTGCAACTTTAACCTTTTTTGATCCAGATCACTATGCTAAAAATTATGGCATTGTTTTTACTGCTTATGGGGTGGGTGCTTTATTTGGTACTTTAGTGGCAGGACAATTACGAGATCTTTTTGGTAGCTACACTTTAACCTTTTACGGGATGGCAGGATTAGCGATCGCTGGAATTATTCTGGCTGAATTAACCCTTCATCACCACCATCCGCACAAAATAGAGTTGTTTAGTCATTAATGTTACAGAATTAAGCTTAGACGCATTTCATTTTCCGATACTGAATATTTTACAGAGGTTTCTTGTGCTCCTTACGCCCCTACAAAACGCGGGGCTGTTTCATTATAAAGAAAATAGCTAAGTTTAAAATCAGCTAATTAATCCTGCTTGTTTAAAAACTTGTGCGACAGTTATCTCTAAATCTGGTAGAATTTCATCGGTTAATTTATCATTTCCTCTTTTAGTTTTCGGAGGATTATCAGGATAAAAAATAGTCACACTTTTTGCTTGTGAATCTACAATCCAAACTCGAGAAACACCTGCTTTTAAATAATCTGTTGCTTTTTCACTTAAATCACCAAAAGATTGACCTGGAGAGATGATTTCTATAGCTAATTCAGGAGGGAAAGGACAAGCTTCATCTTCAAATCTTTCTAAGGGTAATCTATCATAAGAAATATATAATAAATCAGGTACAGGTACCCAATCTTTGCCATTTCTTTTGAGAGTAATAGCCCATTCTATTCCTACTTCCCCTCTGTTTTTACTCCAATTTTCTAGTAAGAGACACAGAGTTACAGCGAGACGAGAATGATATCTTTTTGGTGACATTTTAGGAATTGTTTCTCCTTCTATTAACTCATAAGTAACGTCCCCTTCTGGAAGGGCTAAAAATTCTTCTAAAGTAAGTTTTGTTGCTGTGATCATATTTATTTTATTTTAAATCTTTCCGTTTTAATTATGGTGAATTTCTCCTAATAAAACTTCTTTTTTTGCCCCTGTAACTGAGGGGAAATTACCGGGGTAATTTTGCACACGCCAATAGGCTAAAATGGCAAAGGCGATCGCCTCTTTAAATTCACTGCTTACCCCTAAATCGTCACTGTTAAGAAGTTGAGTATCGGGGAGATAAGTTTGTAAACGCTCTTTTAAATAACTGTTACGACTACCACCTCCTGCTAAGATTACCTCATCTGGTGGAGAGGGTAAAAAACGATGATAACTATCGGCAATAGATGCTACCGTTAATTCCGTTAAAGTTGCTAACCAATCTGCCGAATTTAAGTGATAACTTTTCCCTTGTTGACGGCATTTTTCCAAGTATAAATGACCAAATAACTCTCTACCTGTTGATTTTGGTGGTTTAAGTTGAAAAAAGTCTTCCTTTAACCATTTTTTGACTAATTCTGTCTTGGGTACTCCTTGACGACTCCAATCCCCATTAAAATCATAGGTTTGTTGATTATCAGTTAATTGTTGTACAGCTAAATCTATTAAAGCATTACCCGGACCTGTATCCCAACCAATGATAGAATTCTGCCAATCAGGATGTTTACGGGAAGGTAAATAAGCTACATTACCAATACCGCCGATATTTTGTAAGCAACGACTGTGACGGGAATGGGCAAATAAGCATAAATCAATTTTAGGGACTAAAGGTGCACCATGTCCACCCACCGCAATATCCGCCGCCCGAAAATTACTGACTGTTTTTATCTTAGTTAAATGGGCAATTAAATCTCCTCTTCCCAGTTGTAAACTGTAACCTAAATGATGATGATGGGGCGGTTGATGAAAAACGGTTTGCCCATGACTACCGATTAAATCTACTTCTATCTCAGTGGGAATAACATTTAGTGCCGCCGTGGCAAATTCACTGGCGATCGCATTATCTAATTCGGCTAACTGTTGCATGGTTAAAGACTCACCTTCACAGACAGCTAAAATTTGGCTTCTTAAATGGGGAGAATAAGGAAAAGTTTGACCTACTAACAAATTAACTTCTAAATCCAAACCTTGACCATTTATTTCTACCATAGCGACATCAATTCCATCAATAGATGTGCCACTCATTAAACCAATTACAATCATTTTTGACAATGGAGCGTGCCATATTAAATTCAATCAATAGTTTCCATCATAATTTGAGTTCGATCAAAATATAAAATTTAGATCTGCTCAAAAAAATATAACTGTCTATACGGTGTACAGACTTCCCATGCCTTGTCTCTACAGGTGGGGTTTAAAGAACCATATTTTGGAGAGAAACCTACGGCACGAGCGCCTTCAAACTTTTGCCTTCTTTTAAACATCACTAACTTGTTTCATCAGAATAGCCATTTCTAAGGCATTCATAGCATAACTCCAACCGAGATTACTCTTAATCCCTGCTCTTTCTAAAGCCTGTTGCATGGTATCAGTGGTGAGAATCCCGAAAATTACTGGGACACCTGTTTGCATCCCTACTGCCGCAATTCCTTTCGCCACCTCGTTGCAGACATAATCAAAATGGGGTGTATCGCCTCTAATCACTGCCCCTAAACAAATAATCGCATCATAACGCTCTGTTAACGCTAACTTTTTCGCCACTAGAGGAATTTCAAAACTACCGGGCACCCAAGCATAATCGATTTGACGGCCTTCTGGATTAATATCTATCCCGTGTCTTTTCAAACAATCTTGACAAGCTGTTAACAGTTTATTGGTGACTAAATCATTAAAACGTCCAATCACGATCGCAAAATGCAAACTTGATGTATCTTGATAAAAATTTCCTTCAAAAACTGCCATATTAATTAATAAACTTCTTTTTTTCGGTAAAGGTAACGATAATTCCTGTTTCCTTTGGTAGTCGGAGCATTGATCAACAAGGTTGATTATGCCCCGATACTATTGCCCTCCAAAGGCTATAACGATCTATCCCACCGCTTTTATCACACAAATACTGAGATTTACAGAGACTTATTGTTAATGATTAAACCGTTAAATTTAGACCACGAAAGAGTTAAGCACAGCTACAGCAATTACGAGGGCTAACCATAAACCAGAGCCTAAATAGAGGAGAGATTTAGATTGTTCCCAGTTTTGAGGGGAAGCATAAGCAACTGGGACATAGACTATCATGACAAAAGAAAAAAGTACTAAAGCAGTTAAAGTTAGTTGGAATAAAACGCCCATTTTAGTTAATCTCCTTAAATATATAGAATTTTCTAATTAAACTTTCTTCATTTAGTTTATGCTAAAATGTTCCACTTTGATTAACTAAATTGCTTTAATTAATCCAGAGATGTTTCTCTCCCCAAGCGTTTAAGAAAGAAGCTTTGTAATGGACCATTGACTCGTTACGGCTACGGGTAAAATCAAGAATAATTGGGCAAACAAATTATCTGAGTTTTTTTCCTCTTCTGCACTTAATCCCTGTTGTTCAATAAAATTGATCATCGCTTTTTTTTCTTCAACTGACGAGAAACGCCGCTGTTTTACTGTTACACCCGTTTCAACTAAAACAAGATTATATTTAGCTAAGGTTTTTTTGAATCCTGAAATATTAAACATCTTTAAGATAAAGACTGCACCCCAAAGCTGACTTGAATTTCTGACAGCAGAAAGAATCTTGTCTAACGTTATTTCTGTGATGTACCCAATACATCCTGTTGTAATTAATAAATTAATATCTTGGAGATTGGTGTAGTCTTCTTTTAATAAAGGCAACTTTTCTAAATTAGTAGAAATGCCTGATTGTATCAGTTGAGATTCCACTGCGTAATTGACAGCTTTTTCAGCAGTATCTAAACCGATAAACTGTAATCCTTCATCAAAACTAAACTCATAAAACCAATTATAATCCTGATGTCTGCGGGAAAGTTCTGGTAACTGGAGACGCAATGGATTAGTATAATACTGATAAAGTTCTCTCATACTCTTATAAAATTTTAGAATTGCACCATTAATACCATAGGAGCATCCAATATCTAGAATTTTCAAAGAATTAACGGATTTATACTGACGATAAGCGTTAATGACTTTCTGGAAATAGGGTTTAGCACCTTCAGGCAAATCGTATTCGTATTGAGCCATAGACTGGTAATAAGATTCTGGATCTCTTAAGTTATAGACATCATTGAGATCTAATTTTTTTTGATTAATTTCTTGGTTTAACATCATTAATTTCTCCTAATAAAAGTTTTTTTGGCTACCAACTTAAGGCGGGATACCTTATCTAGCATGAATTTCAGCATCTGGGAGATTGATTAGATCCATCTTGGCTCTAAAGGAATCGCACGTTCTCAAATACGAGCTGGGGCTTCTGACGGAAGAAAGCTAAAAATCCTCAGTCAGCCTTAACAATCAATAGTCAAAATTTTCACCTGGTAAAGCGGGAGTGGTTGCCGGCGGTCGTCGAAACTGTGTCGCCTGTTCGTAAGCGTAAGCTAAACCAAGTAAGGTTGGCTCACTGTAAGGGAGACCGAAGAAAGTCAGTCCTACCGGTAATCCCTGCTGAGTAAAGCCCATTGGTACAGAAATTCCCGGAAAACCCGAAACATTAGCTAAGTATCCCGGCCTGTAGGCGTCATCTGCCGTACATTGGTAAGTCGGATCGTCGGCTGTGTGCACAGGACTGGCTGGACAAGTCATGGTGGGAAAAATAATCGCATCGAAATTTTTAGCATTCATAGCAGACAAAATCTCTTGGCGGACTTTTGGAAACTCAAAGTGGATAATGTAGAGATATTCTGGATCTGCCAGTCCTAGGTCCTTTAACGATTCCTCAAATCCCCCCACTCGACCAGGATTGAGGCTCTTTTCCGAATTAGCAAGTTCATTAGACACACTTAGAGAAAACATTTCCTCGAGACTATCTGGAAATGGGAGTCGGAGAGTTTTAAGGTAATTCTCTATTTGCGGTTCAAACTCTGCTGCTGTAACTTTTGCCATCAAAGGCCAGAGGTTTTCCAACTGGGAGGAGAAGTCCACCACCTCCACCGTTGCCCCCAATTCCCTCAGCTTGGCGATCGCCGCCTCAGTTAAGTCATCTACTTCTGAGTTCTTTCCCCGAAAATCAATAGCGACCCCAATTCGCGCACCTTTTAGGGCATTTTTATCAAGAAACTGGGTGTAATCTTGGTAGTACTTTCCTTCACTTTCCAGGGTACGATGATCATTAGGATCAACTCCTGCCATAATACCAAGGGCGATAGCTCCATCCCTAACTGTCCGTGCCATCGGACCTGCCGAATCGAAGGAAAGAGTCAGGGGGACGATGCCATCCCTACTAACCAAACCTTGGGTTGGCTTGATGCCGACAAGACCAGCTACCGCCGCCGGACCACGAATCGAGCCAGAAGTATCTGTTCCCGTCGCTAACACGGCAAAATTGGCGGCGATCGCTGCCCCACTCCCTCCACTGGAACCAGAAGGATCGCGGGTCAACTTGTAGGGATTAAGGGTTAGTCCTCCGAGGGAACTGTAACCGAGCCAGCCATAGGATTCAGCTAATTCGCTCATGTTGGCTTTAGCAATAATAATAGCTCCCGCCTCTCGTAGTCGCTGGACGGTAAAAGCATCGTCAGGTGGTAAAGAACCTTCAAGGAGTACCGATCCCCCTGTTGTCGGCAAATCGGCAGTATCGTAGTTATCTTTAAGGATAATGGGGATCCCGTGTAGGGGACTGCGCGGACCCTTCTCCTGGCGTTCTTGGTCCAGTTCTCTTGCTCTGGCAAGGGCATTGGGATTTATGGAAATTATCGCATTAATTTTCGGACCCTGATCTTCGTAGGCTTGAATGCGATTGAGATAGAGTTGCACTAATTTTTCGGAGGTGAGTGCACCGTCATCGAAAGCTTGGTTAATATCTGTGATCGTTGCTTCCATCAGACGAAAGGTTTCAGCCACTGCCGACAGGGGTAACGAACTCAGGCTCAAAGCGGAGAGATAGGTAAGAGTTTTTCTGGCAATTTGGGAGAAGGAAAAGAGCTTTTTCATGTCTAGCAACTAGCTGTTTTTTTTATCGTTCTTCAAATTCCCTATCTTAAATTAATAGAGAAGAAACAAAAGGAAATTAGTAACAAAATTTAAGATAAATTAATAAAAATTAACAAATAAAATTTGAGATCGCTATACAAACTATAAATTATAATTATTGTTTATCAACTATTTCAATCGAAGTTTATTCTAAGGAAATAAGAGTTATGTTGGGTTTCATGCTTCAACCCAACCTACAAGATAATTTGTAGATAATTTGTAGGGTGGGCAATGCCCACCAAAAGTTGGGTTTCATGCTTCAACCCAACCTACAAGGTATTTTATTTTTCCCCTTAAAAATTTTTTGCAGTTTGATTAATAAAATCAAATTCAAAGCGTGAATTAAAATCCGTTATTCCATAAACATTAAAACTAATTACCGGCTCATCACTAATAACTTCTACCTGATGAATAGCATTGCTAGTAAAAGCAATAATATCTCCCGCCTCTAAAATTCTTTCCCCCACAGATTTAACGGCATTATCTGATTTTTCCGTAGAATATTTCCGCCAAAAAGTATTTTTTTCTTCACCACTAAGAATCGCCACAATTCCCCATGTACCATGATTATGAATCGGTGATTTTTGTCCGGGCAACCATGTTACTATTTGCACAGTGAGAGGGAAATTAGGCTCATCATATAACATTTTCACCGACCAACCAATACTAGGATTTGGTTCAATATATTCTAATTGAATCCAGTCAGACTCAGTTAATAATTGTCTAACTTTAGGCATTAATATTTTGATAATTTCCTGCTCATTTTCATAATTACTAATGGTATCTTCTAAGTCAGTCAAAAAACGGTATAAACGATAATAATTAGTTACTGAAGGGATATAGCTATATTCATACTGAGAATAATTACCCTCATCAGAAACTATATAATTATTATCGTAAATGTCGGGAACAGTAGCCGATAATTGTTGATTCATTAATACTTACTAATTAAATTAATTTACTGAACAATTAAAGTATAATCTGGAGTGGGATTAAGAGGACAACTAATATAATATTTTCCTTTTTTTAAATCAACATTATATTCTTGAGTTTTACCTTGAGTTAAACCACCACCAGAAACTTTTGGTAATAGTAATTGACTTGCACCTTGCCCACGCAGATAAAAACCTAATTCATAAGGGACATTTTTATTAGTTACGCGAAAAACAGACTTACCCTCAGATAAAGAAATAGTCTTAAAATCTTTTTTTCTACTATCAAGAGTAGAGGAATTAATTTGACGACAATCATCAGCTTTTTGGGGTTGATAATTATAATCTTGTTTCTCTGTTTCGACAAATTGACAGCCAGTTTGAGTTAAAGTAATCACATTTTGAGCTTGTACTGATGACTGTACTAAATTGGGCAGAAAAACATGACTAATAATTATTAAAAGTGAAGTTGCGATCGTTAAACAAGCAAATTTTTTCATAATCAAACATAAACAATTAGAGATCAATAATTATATTATGCCGATTTAATCTTAATTTTTGCTGAATTTAGAAATAGTTTTTTTAATTAAAAAACCAATTAGAACAATTTACTTAGTAAAATCTACCAAATTTTTGAGTTGTAAATTATTAACTGTACCCATAAATAAGATAGTGTCAGTTTGATTATCTTGAATAATATATAAAAAAGGACGATTAACAATCATTTGAAATGGTTGATTAATAGGTAAAGAGGTTATGCTAACTCCAATAGAAGTGGCAGCAGATGCCTCAGTGCCTTCTTCATTTACATCAATAAAAGTCTTATGTTTAACTTGACTAACTTTAACTTTACTTTCTGTTAAATTACTAAAATCTGCTTGATCAGTAAAAGCATTTTTCATGCCTAAATCTGTTAGTATATTATTCAATTCAATGTCATATTCTAAACTAAATTTAGGCAAAGCAATTAAACCTTCTGTATCTTGTAATTTATTTTGCCATTCTTGCCAAGTTTGACTATTTACTTGGTTTAAAAAAGTCTCTAAACTGATTTTCTCTTGGGGTAATAAAATATACATACTCATACTTCCTGATTCCCCATAAGGCAAATTAATTAGTTGAAAGTCATCACTTTCATAATAGGCAAAATTTCCTTGCTGAGTCATTAAGGGATAATTAATAGTTTCACCATTAGCCGAATTAAAAGGCTGAGTTTTAGTTAAATCCGAATTAAATTGACTTTGCCATTTACCTTGAAAATAAATTGCATTAATTAGAAATAATACATCTTCACGTTTAATCGAATCAATCATATTATCTATTTTGCCTTGTGTTGATTCTTTCACCCAATTATTAATTATATTTTTTGCTTCGGGTTTCCCAAAATCTAATTCGGTTACTTCTGCTTGATAATATTGTTGATTATTTTCTAAAAAACTAGGTTTAATCGCAAAACCTTCTCTTAACCAAATAGAGTTAGCAATCGATAACTTAATATCAGTTTTAGCTTGTAAAATAGTTAATAAATTTTTATAGGCTTTATTTACCTCTGTTAAATCTAATCCTTGTAATGCTAAAGCTTTACTCATTTGTTGTTGAGTTTCACCACTAGCACCGTTATAAAGTAAAGAAAGGGCAAGGGATACGCTAGCAGGAGAAATTAGTAAATTATCTTGATTATTAGCCTTTAATGTCTGTTGAAATAAATTAAAAGCAAACTGACGATTACGATTTAGTAGTTGTTGATCAAAATAATCATGATTCTTGGCAATTAAGTTATTATTAAAATTATGAGTAATATTCTCTTCTGCCATAGCCATAGGTAATTTCCCTGTCTGAAAATCAATCTTAACTAAGATACTACTTATTAGAATTAAAGTTGTTGTTATTATTAAAATAAGTAAATGTTTCACTCTTTTAATCATGGTACTTAGTGAGAGCAATTAATCAATAATAAAATTAGTGTTTTTTAATTATAACTTATATTAGCTACATAAATCATTAATAATTATTAGATTATTCACAATCAATCAATCTAAGAATAGAAGTTAAGTAAGGAAATTATTTGCGCAATAACTTTCTAATTTACGGGAGAATAGCAAGGTTAGGATTCTATTGTTATATACTAACTAATAAGAAAAGCTTAGTTTTGTTGATTTATCCTTAATGGTTACTCTAACCTTATTAAATAGTAATAATCACCAGACCATAAAAGAATGGCACTTTAACCATAATAACATAATCAAAATTGGTCGTGTTAGTGATAATGATCTGATTTTATCAAATTTCCCTCAAGTTTCTCGCTATCATTTAGAATTAAGAAAGATTAAAAACAAAAATAATTGGAAAGCTGTTAGTATTGGGCAGAATGGTGCTTTTATTAATGGTGTCTTTTTTGAAGAAACTTTACTTCCCAATAATGCTTTAATTCAATTAGCGAAAAAAGGTCCTTTACTGAAGTTTTCTTTAGGGACAAAAAAAAATAAATTTAACGGGCTTCGCCCTTCAAACTTCTGCCTTCTTTTAAACAAATACCTAACGCTAATTTGTGCAATCATCAAGGGAATAATCCTAACAATATTTTTTGTGTTAATTGTGGAGAACCTTTAGTAAAAGAAGAAAAATTTATTGGTGATTATCAATTGCTAAAAATTCTTGGCAAAGGTGGGATGGGAACGACTTATTTGGTTGGTAATAAAACTAGATTAATAATTGATAATTTACAACCAGAATTATTTGTCTTAAAAGAATTAAAGAAGAGACTAGAAAATCTACAAGAAAAGATTAACTGTAACTCCACAAATTCAAGTATTCCACCATCTATGAATTTATTAAGGAGGAGGCTTAACTCAGATCTTGCACCTACCCCATCATAGGCTGGTGAGGGGAGGAGTCAGGAGTCAGGAGTCAGAATTCAGGAGAAAGAATTTACTTTAACAACTCTAAAATTGATTCTTAAACTTTGGCTTATTTAGTATTTATATACTGGTGCAAGATCTCAGCTTAAGGAAAAAAATGGTTACAGCCTATCTGAAATCAAACTGCCAATTTGGCAACACAACTCTGATTTTATTAAATATATTAGTTATGTAGATTGATGTTCAGGTATTACCCACTATGAACTAATCAATCACAGAAAAATGAGGAAAAAATTATCGTGTTAAGGAGAAAATTATCATGTTAATTCAAGATCTAAACTATGTAGAAACTGTTTCTGATGAGATTATTGGGGGAGAAAAGCCTGGTTATGTTCACAAAACCTATGCTTTCATCGATACTCTTTCTCTCGCTGAAGCGGACGCAAAATCTGTATCTACCGGTGGTGTGGTGAGTTTAACTTCTGCATACGCAGGTACTTATACTGCTCCAGGTCTATCAGTTTCTGAGGCTCATACTGCAAGCGCGTCTGCAGGCGTGTTTATATTTTACTAAGAGAATCAAGAACCAAAATTGTAACCGTTCAGGGGGTCACAAGACAATGAGGGTTTCAGCCCAATACTGCTCGGTTAAGAATAATTGTGTGTTGTTACAAGGATAGGGAAGAGGGGGAAGAGAGGGAAGAGGGGGGAAAGGGGGAAGAT
>CAJHXH010000041.1_pt1 | contig 17362 bp, 18 predicted proteins | sample 9198571 | NCBI WGS metagenome assembly CAJHXH01 (sample SAMEA7708301, study PRJEB35096) | sediment metagenome | biome: marine neritic benthic zone biome [ENVO:01000025]; feature: sediment [ENVO:00002007]; material: shallow marine sediment [ENVO:03000034] sea grass bed [ENVO_01000059] ... | reverse complement strand
ACCTTTAAACATATCCTTAACCCAATCTTTAGTAGCATCCTTGGCTAATTCCTCTAAAATGGGCTTAAAAGCAAATCCTGCGGCTTGTGTTGCCCCCCAAATTAATAACCAATCAATCATTTAATTTTTTGTCTTTTTTATTATTTTAAGCTAAAGACTTCAGGGTTTTGTAATTCTAAATTCGCTCATTCTAAATTCTTTCTTAGGGGTTGTTTGAGAAGTTTTAGATCCCCCTAAATCCCCCTTAAAAAGGGGGACTTTAATAAACCGAAAAAACAAATAATTTGTTATAGCGTTAAGATGTAAACTAGGAAGAATAAAATAATCCAAACTACATCAACAAAATGCCAATATAATTCTGATGCTTCTACCCCAAAATGTTTAGTACCAGAATAATGTCCCTCTTTTCTCGATCGCCATAAAACTGCTAAGATAAATAATAAACCAGCAGTAACGTGCAACCCGTGAAAACCAGTCAACACATAAAAGCAACTGGCAAATAAGTTATCCGCTAAACCAAAACCATTGTGGGCATACTCATATAATTGCCCGCCCAGGAAAATAAAGCCCATAATAGCGGTTAAGACAAACCAAAATTGTAAACCCTTCACATCATTATTTCTAATCGCACTTTGCCCTTTGTGCATGACAAAACTACTGGAAATTAGAATAACGGTGTTAACACCAGGTAATAATAATTCTAATTCAATATCACCCATCGGCCATTCAGGCATGGTGGCATAGTAAATCATATAAGCACTAAAAAGACCAAAAAAGATCATGCTTTCAGCAATTAAAAACAAGACTAAGCCAAACATCCGAAAATCGTGATGCCCGTGATGACTGGATTCGGCTTCTTTTTCATAATTTACTGTAACTTGAGAATCGATCGCAGAACTTTGCATAATACTGGGTAATTGATAATTGATAATTGATAATTGATAATTATTAATCAATCTAAGCTAGGTAGTTTAAAGCTAAAAAATGATAAATAATAAGCCTTTTTTTATCATCGATAAACTACCACGAAAAAAATATTAATTGTCCATTGTCCATTGTCCATTATTCATTGTTAATTATTTGCCACTGACTTCGGCTAACATCTCAGCGACACTTTCTTCTTCGTCAACTTCATCGTCAATACCATAGTCATAAGGGCCACTCCATAAAATTGGTTCTTCTTCAAAGTTTTCAATGATAGGAGGAGATGAGGTTTGCCATTCTAGAGTTAAAGCACGCCAAGGATTACGAGCGGCTTGTTCATTTTTGACGAAACTCCAAATAACATTAATGATAAAGGGAAGAGTAGATACTGCCATGATATAAGCACCAACCGTACTAACTACGTTTAAAGGTTGAAACTGAACGTCATAAAGGGCGACACGGCGATTCATCCCCATTAAACCTAATTGGTGCATGGGCATAAAAGTTATATTTAAACCAACAAAAGTAAGGATAAAATGTAGCCTCCCTAAAAACTCGCTGTAATTTTTACCAGTAATTTTCGGATACCAGTGATAAAAGCCAGAAAATAAGGCTAAAGCTGAACCGCCAAATAACACATAGTGGAAATGCCCCACCACAAAATAAGTATCGTGGACGTGAATATCAAAAGGTACAGAGGCTACCATTACCCCTGTTAAACCACCGATTAAGAAAGAAGAAATAAAGCCCATCGCAAATAACATGGGAGTGTTAAGCTCGATTTTTCCGCCCCACATAGTAGCACACCAACTAAAAATTTTAATTCCTGTGGGAACAGCAATTAACATAGTTGTCGCCATAAAGAACATTCTTAACCATCCCGGAGTGCCACTGGTAAACATATGGTGTGCCCAAACAATTAAGCCTAAGAAACTAATAGCTAAACTCGAATAGGCGATCGCCCGATAACCAAAAATAGGCTTACGGGAGTGTACTGGGATGACTTCGGAAATTACCCCAAAGAAAGGCAAAATCATAATATAAACCGCAGGGTGAGAGTAGAACCAGAATAAATGCTGATAAACTACAGGATCACCACCGCCCGTAGGGTTAAAAAAGCTAGTACCTGCGATTAAGTCAAAGGAAAGTAAGATTAATGCACCAGCTAACACAGGGGTAGAAAGTAAAGCGAGGGCAGAAGTAGCTAACATAGACCAACAAAATAATGGCATACTATGTAAATCCATATCCTTAATCCGCATTTTGAGGATAGTAGTCGCAAAATTTAATCCACCTAAAATGGAGGAAGTACCTAATAAAAGGACACTTAAAATCCAGAACTCTTCACCCCATTTACCCGTCATTAAACTTAAAGGAGGATAAGAAGTCCAGCCCGACTGTGGTGCACCTACTAAAAAGCTACTAAGAAGTAGAACACCCCCCGGAGGCACTAACCAAAAAGCTACGGCATTAAGGCGAGGAAAAGCCATATCATCTACCCCAATCATTAAAGGAATGAGATAGTTGGCAAATGCCGCCCCTGCTGGCACAATCCATAAAAAGATCATAATCGTGCCATGTAGAGTAAATAACTGATTATACATCTCAGGGGAAACAATATCGGGATCTGGGGTTGCTAATTCTGTTCTTACTACTTCAGCAAAAGCACCGCCGATGAAATAAAACAGAAACGAAGTCGTCAAATATTGAATACCAATTACTTTGTGATCAGTATTGAAGGTAAAATAATCGATTAATTTTCGTTCCTTGTGGTGATGATTTTCGGAAACTGTGGTTGTACTCATAAATAATTGATGAAATTTAATATATTGCTAAAGTTTTTAGTTAACCCTTCAGTGTTAGTATACTCCCAACGACTAAAAACTGGACTTTTTGTAAGACTTTTTGTAGGTTGGGTTAAATGACAGGCAAGATGCCTATCCCACGAAGTGCAACCCAACACCATCTTAGAGACTTGCAATTAAATAAGATACCATTTTCGATCTCTCCTAACTTCCGTTAAAAAAGGAACTTAATTTTTTATCGGTATTTTATTTTCACGCACCTCCGTTAGTAAAATCCATTAGGGTTTTGTGGGGTTTCGTACCTCAACCCAACCTACAATAATTAAGCCGTTTAAAGTGTCACTTTGGGAAAAAAAGACTAAAGCCATTACTACTAACTATTTACTGTGTAAGTGATCTAGCATTTCAGTTGTAACTCCTAAATGATGAGCGTGCATTTCTAAACGTGCTTCCTCAGACATCGGTTGAGTTAACATTGCCATTTTTTCAGTTTTTTCTTCAGCACTAGCAATGGTATTTTCTTGTATCCATGCTTGATAATCTTCTTCACTATCAACATGAAGCACTGATTTCATACCCCCATGATAAGGTCCACATAATTCAGCACAAATAATGGGATAATCCCCTTCTAAACTAGCTTTAAAGGCTAATTGTGAATCCCTTCCCGGAATTACATCTTGCTTTAATCTTAATTGGGGTACCCAAAAAGCATGAATTACATCCCCTGCTTTCATATTCAATTTCACCTGTTTATTAACAGGCACATGAAGTTCACCAGAAACTATTCCTGTGTCTGGATAGGTAAAAATCCAAGCATATTGAATGCCATTAACATCGACTTCTAAATCAGCTTTAGAGTCGCCAACGCCGAGGGCTAAATGTCCTTGATGGGGATTAAAGGCAACTAATTTACCCTCATTTTGAGCCATTTGCATTTCTTCTTGGGGAAAATCACGGGAAGTTTCTGGATCTAAACCACCCAGATTGTTATAAACTTCAAAGCTATAAAGAGCCAATATGAATACAATTACGGTAGGTATAGCAGTCCAAACTATCTCTAAAGGTACATTACCTTCAACCGCAGGTCCATCAGTTTGATCACCTTTTTTACGTCTAAATCTAAACAGGCAATAAACTAACACTCCTTCTACGATGAAAAATAAACCTGTAGCAATAGTCATCATCAAGTCAAATAATTCATCAACTTCCGCTGCCCCTTGAGAGGCTTCTACAGGCATTAAGCCATGATTTTGTCCGTACCATAAGCTGACTAGGGTTAAGAGAATACCGAGAATCAGCGTGATAATATTACCGGGAATATTCACGATTATTTTTTCGATCCTGTTTGATCACTAAAGGTTATATCTTTTAGCATAAAACAATTTTTTATCAATGAAGCAGTTTGTTAAGATTAATCTAATCTTTACCTGTAAATGCTAATACTGCTAAACCTTTAAGATTGTGATGTGGTGCAAACGAGAATTCTCTTTTTACGGCGATCGCCAATCCCCCAATCTTTGTCTTGCGATCGCTCTTGTCGGTTAGATTCAGAGAAAGAAACCAAAAAAAATGATTCATTTGTGACTATTATTATGGATTTTTAGCAAGTTATACTAGAGAAGATTAATTTTAGGAGATTAATTAATGTCTGATGAAGAAATAAAAAAGCTAATAGAATCTAACGCAAAAGCAATTCAAGCGTTGACTGATTCTCTTACCAAAGAAAGAAAAGAATGGAAGCGGGATAGGCGACAGATATTTGAGTGGATGTCTCGATTAGCGGCGGCACAAGCTGATTTTTACGAGTCACAAGCTGACATTGACGAACGATTAGCGGAAATTTTAGATAGATTAACATCTAAAAATGATTGATAATTTACTCAAGGCGATCGCCCTATCTAAATAAAAGAATACATTTTCCTACTCTAAATTATGACTATTAATAAAAGTTATATTATCTGTTCAATAGGTAGAAGCGGTAGTACTTTACTCGCAAGTACTTTCGGTAATCTTGGCAATTGTGGCAATCCAGAAGAGTACTTTCATGAGAATCGAGTGCAAAATTTAAGGGAAAATAATGATGTTTCAGGTTTTAGAAATTATCTTGAAGAAATCTTAGGAAAAGGAGTTACCGATAACGGTGTTTTTGGGATGAAAATGCACTGGCATCACATGAGAGATTTTCTTCAGTTTAGTCGAAAAAAATTAGGACATGAAGGTAAAACAGATTTAGAAATTCTCAATTATTTTTTTCCTAATCCCAATTTTATTTATATTAGACGTGAAAATATTGTTAAACAAGCGGTTTCTACTGCAATTGCCCAACAAACAGACATCTGGGAAAAACCTTTGGGAAGTAACACAAATAAACAGATAAAACCAAGAAAATTTAGCCCTCTAGCAATTTATGGTGCGAAACAAGGAATAAGACAACGTGAGGAAGCATGGCGAGAATTTTTCCGTAAAAACTCTCTGGATGTTTATGAGATTGTTTATGAAAATTTCTGTCAATCTATAGAAAATAACACCATAGACATGATCAAGTTTCTTAAAATTGAGCCTTTACCTGAGCCAAATCAAATCAAAGTTTCTTTACAAAAACAGTCTAATCATATTAATGATAGATGGGAGCAATACTATAATCTAATTCCTGAAAATTTACTCAAAAATTATTCTCAATTTAAAGGTTTGTTAAAAAGATATTTAAACTGAGCTACAGTTTAGGAATTGCTATAATTATCAATATGCAAAATAATATAGCAACTAACGAGTTAATTAGGACGTTTTGAGATTCCTCGCTATCTCTCGGAATGACAATTATGGGATTTATGCTATGCCTTAACCTACCTATTAATTGCTATATTTTTAATAATTTTAAGCCAAACAATGAAAATTAGTTTAGTTCTTTGTTGAAATAATAAAGGATTATTTTTCAAGGCAGTCCATAAAAAACGAGCGGCGATTAAACTTTTTTGTCTAGTGGGATTTCCTTGTAAGGCTTTAAAGGTAAGATATGTATATAAATTAGCAATACTTTTCGGTTTTAGTTTCTGTAAAGAGGGAGACGAATTTTCAAAAGCACGATTAATAACTTTTAAACATTGTGTTTCTTGTTGAAGAATTTTACTAGACATTGAAGCGGTTATTTGTCGATATAAAATTTGAGGTAAAGGTACAACAACAAAATGATAGTAACGTCCTAATCGTAAAAAAAACTCCCAATCTTCAGAAGCAATCAGAGAGGTATCAAAATTACCAACTTTTTGTATAGCATCCATTTTTATTAACACATTAGAACCATTTTCAATAAAATTAGTTAGTAATAATTGTTCATAAACATTTCCACTAAAAGAAACATGATTACCAGGATACAAAAAACTACCATTTTCATCAATATAATCAACCCAACTATAAGCAACTTTAGCTTCAGGATTTTTTTGTAAGGCTTTTAACTGTAATTCTAATTTATTGGATGTCCATAAATCATCAGCATCGAGAAAAGAAATATATTCACCTTTTGCTAGATCAATTCCTCTATTTCTACTACAAGCAAGTCCGCTATTTGCAAAAGAAAAAACTTTAATTCGCTCATCATTAATACTATTAATAATTTCTGGGGTTGAATCAGTTGAGCCATCATTAATAATAATCAATTCAAAATCAGTAAAAGTTTGTTTTAAGACAGATTGAATGGTTTGTTTGATAGTTTTTTCTGCATTATAGGCAGGAATAATAACGCTTATTATAGGCATTTAAAATATTATTTTTTAAAAAATAATTTCTTATAATACGAAACATCTTTGAAAAGTTTTTATTTGTAAGTACTACATTTATATAAATACATCAAATATAATTAATTGATGGTCAAATAAATTCATAACCAAACATTTTAACATCCTTTTCATAACGTTTGCTTACTAAATCCATAAGTACTTCATTATAAAATTCATGATATTTAGGATATTGATTAATACTTTTTAATTGAGATGGTGTTAATTTCGACCAATTAATATCAAAGGCATTTCGAGAGGTTTTAGTATATTTAGTTTTATTGTTATGCGGTAATTCATAAGGTAAATTGAGCTTATTTTTTATATATTCAAAATCTTCTTTTATGTTTTCAAATTTACCAATAAAATCAAACTTTGTTCTTCCTAAAAATAAATATTGTGGTTTCCAATGTTCATTCAATTTTTTATTTTCTGTCCTCATTAAATATCTTAAAAAGTCTTCAAATGTAATGGATTTATCTAAATCTATTTTCTCACTTTTATAATTATAAACATCCCTAATAACATCTTTGAAAAAAAACGGTAATTTATCTTTTGGTCTCACAAATTTATTCAAATAACCTGATAAAAGTCGAGAGTAAGGATTTCTGACAAAAGTAAATTTAAAGTAACTTTTATTGTTAAGTATTTTTATAGCCTTCCAATAAGTAAGAGAATAAAAAGATACATTAAAGTGAGAATAATGCCATAAATTATAATTATCATTAAAGTCATTTTGTCTATTTTGAATCATTAGATGTAAACGACGAATAGTTGAACTAGCAACTTTAGGTATTGGACAATAAATAAATTTATATCGCTCATCGTAAAGAAATCTATTTTCAGGCCAATAATAATCATTATTAAATTTTGCCCAATTATCCCATAAATTATCGAAGGCTGTTTGATAGGAATTCCACGCTTTTTGCCAGTTTTTTTGTTTGAAAAAAGAATTTCCTTGATTTAGTAAAGGCTTAAAATTTGTATCAACAGGTAGGGGGAGAAGAAAAGGAGATATACTCATTAATAATTATTGATATTTATTTGACTTTTTTTTCTTGATATAATTAACATTATTTCTTGAGAAAGCCAATAAAGACAGCTTAAAAAACTACCCCAATAAAATGTCAATTCAAACTCAGCACTAAAGTTAGTTCTTAACTGTTCTTTATATTTCAGGTATTGTATAACAACTCGGCGTAAATTGCCTAACAATGTTTTAACAAAAATAATTGGTACTTGCCAAAATTTAGCTTTAATAATTCTTAACTGACAAGTAGCTAAACCATTACTCATAGCAACAGTTAATAAGTATTGCTTTTCTAGTCGAGAAGAAGGAATATAATGCTCTATTTTCTGGGATGGGTTGTACCAAATTTCCCAACCAGCTTTCTGTAAATATAGCAAAACTTCATAGTCTGAACCACTAACAGGGGTTTTTCCCACTCTTCCTTTCAATTTAATGTTGTTAGGCACACTTTCTAGCCAAGCTTTTTTCCTAACGATTAAACCTGCACCGGGAGGTAATCTTAAATTATTTGTCTCAAATAACAGAGGTTTTTCACCGTATTGTCTAATGACAAGATGGTTTTCGATTATTTCAAAATTTTCTGGAGGTAAGGTTTCATATTTACCGAAAATTTTACCATTATAAGCACCAGCTTGAGGATCTTTTTTGCCAAAAGAAACTGCTTCTGCTATCCAATTAGGCAATGGCAAATTATCATCATCGAGAAAAGCAACTAATTCTCCTTGTGCTTCTTTAATTGCTTTTTTTCGGGCGTATGCTAAACCTTGTTGAGGCTCAAAATAGTATTTTAATTCGACAGGTAAAAACTGTTTATCTTGATATTCTTGAACTACTTTGGCTGTATTGTCATTGCTATTATTGTCAATAACAATGATTTCCAAACTTACATTTTCCAAAGCAATTTGTTGTTGCAATTTTTCAAAAACTTTGGGTATTTTGTCAGCCCCGTTATAAGTGGGAATAGCTACGGTAATATCTATCATGTTTTACTTTTACAAATCATTTTAAATATCCTTTATACCATAAATAAAAAGGACTAATTAAACTTTTAATATATAGTTCCATTTCGCAAGCCGCCACTAAATCTGTTTTCACAGACATATCATATTTTAACAATTGAAATAAAATTTTCCGTAAATCATTAAAAAAATAAACGAATAACAAAATTGGTTTTAAATAAAATTTAACTCCCACCATTCTGGTGACATAGCGACTTAAACCAATACCGCCAATAAAAGGAATTAAATATTCTCGCTTAAGACGGTGGGCTGGAATTTTATGGGTGATTTTCATTGCAGGATTGTACCAAATTTCCCATCCTTTACTTTGAATGTAACCTAAAACCTCCAAATCTTCACTGGTTAACATACTACCTTCTACTCTGCCAGTCAAGATACATTTTTCTGGCACACTTTCTAACCATGCTTTTTTTCTGACGACTAACCCTGCCGAAGGTGGTAAATATTTTAAGGCAGGATTATATAACAGTGGTTGATTGCCTCTATCGGTGAGGGCTAAAAAAGGCTTAATCCTCTCAAAATTTGGTGGTGGTTGTACTTCAAATTCCCCTGTAATTAGACTAGCAAATGCCCCTCCTTGAGGATGTTGCTGGGCAAAATCATAAGCAGATTGCACCCAATTAGCACTAGGAATATTATCATCATCTAAAAATCCTACCAGTGGAGAATTAGCTTCTTGAATCCCCCTTTGACGGGCGAAACCAGCACCTTGTTTTTCTTCTTTGAAATACTTTAATTTGTATTCATAATGCCAATTTTCTTGATAGTTTTTAATGATTTGTGCAGTATTATCTTTACTGTTATTATCAATAACGAGAATTTCCCACCCTATATTTTTAGTAAAATGCTGTTGTTTGAGCTTGTCTAATACTAAGCTAATTCTATTTTCACTATTGTAAGTGGGAATGACAACTGTAAAATCTATAGTCATAGTTTTTGTCTTGTATTAAGAAGTTTATTGGATAGGTTTTAATCTCCGTAAATCTCCCTTTGTAAGGGTTACTTTAACGTGATTTCCTTTAAAATAATAACTCATGATCACAAATTTTATTTAACTTGGAGAATAAATTTTGACTCAATTCACTATTATTATCACAACCTATAACCGTTTAGATTATCTGAAAAGAGCTATTGATTCAGCAATTAATCAAACTATAAAATGTGAGGTAGTTGTGGTAGATGATTATTCTGATGATGGTACTATTGAATATTTACAATCTTTATCAAATCAAGTTAAATATTATCGCAATCCTGAAAATTTAGGTCATGCTGATTCGGTAAATAAAGGAGTTGAAATAAGTAGGGGAAAATGGATAAAGCTATTAGATGATGATGATTATCTTGCCGCTAATTGTCTTGAAGAAATGTTAAAGATAATTGAACAAAATCCTTCTGCCGTAATTTGTTCTTGTCAAGCCATTAATATTGATGAAAAGCAAAAGTCAGTTGGAATTACCAGAAAAATCGGTAATAAAGAAACTTATCTAATTAAACAAGAGGATATTCATTATCTTATGTTATTAGATAAATTACCATTTGGTACACCCGTACAAGTTGCTTTTACTAGAGATACTTTTCTTAAATCAGGAGGATGGAATTCAGATTTTAATTATTGTTATGATGATATTGAATCTTGGGTGAAAATTGCTCAGTTTGGAGATGCAATTATAATTAATAAACCTTTAGCTTATCGCACAATATGGGGAGGAGGAAATAATCAACAGTGTTCAATTAATGAGAGATTAGAAAGTAATCTTCTAATTAAACATAAAATATATAAATTAGTTAGTTATAAATATAACAATAATCTTCCTTCTATTTCAGATATTAATAAATATTTGACCTTATCTTGGAGTTTTATTGCTTTTAAAAATAAAAGACTAGATATTTTTCTGAATTTGTTTTTGATTTCCTCTTTATCCATTACTGCATGGAAGTTATTATTTTCTAGATTAAGAAATAATTAATATAGCTGTTTAAGTTTTTGATAATCGGTTTTGTCTGTATTGGTTTTAGGAATATTATCAATGAATAAAAATCGATCAGGAATCATATAAGAAGGTAAATATTTACCGCAAAATTGTTTGAGAGAAATCACATCCATTCCCTTTTGCTGTTCAACTACTAAATAAGCACATACAACCACATCTTGTTTTTCATTAATTGTAGCAACTACCGCAACATCATTAATTAAATCATGACGATTTAACACACTCTCAATTTCTCCTAATTCAATACGATAACCTCTACGTTTTACCATTCTATCTAAACGATCAATAAATACATAGTTACCATTATTGTCTATTTTGACTATATCACCTGTTTTATACCAACGTTTTCCTTCCTCATCTTTAAAAAATCTAGAATTATTAAGTTGGGGTAATTTCCAATAACCTTGAGTAACTCCCTCCCCAGAAATACACAATTCACCATTCCCTTTTTCTAAAGGAAGTAAACTTGCTTTCAAATGTTCACATACTTTGCCGATCGCAAAAGGCTCTTCTTGATTTTCAGGAATTAAATCAGGTATCTTAAAATAAGTACAAACATTAGTTTCTGTAGGACCATAAAGATTATAATAAGTTGGTTTGTGCCAAATTTTTTTCAAAGCTCGTAAATATTTGACATGAAACACTTCTCCAGCGAATAACACTGTTTTTAAGTGGGTATAATCATATTTTTCCAATTTGCCGTACTGAAGTAAAAGTTTAAGAATAGTGGGAGTACTATACCAATTAGTAATTTTTTCAGTAGCTATTATTTGAGCTAATAATAAAGGATTTTTGGTACTTTTTTCATCTATTAAAATAAGTGTTGCACCATGTTTTACTGAGAGGAAAATATCGATAATAGATAAATCAAAATGAAAAGGTGCATGAGATGAAAAGATAAGATTCTCATTGGGCTGAAAAGTTTGGCTACACCAATCTAAAAAACTAAGTGCATTTCTCTGGGTAAAAGTTACTCCTTTTGGTTTGCCCGTTGAACCTGATGTATAAAGAATATAAGCTAAATCCTGTGAAATTTCATCTTGTTGAGGGCAGATTGTATTTAAGTTAATTAAGAGAATATTCGATTGATATTGCTGTTGATTTATTGCTACTTTAATTTGGCTAATATCTGTAAATTGATTCCCTAAAATATCTTCAGTAAAAATCCACTGAATCTCGCAATTATCAATAATATAATTAATTCGAGAAAAAGGAGAATCTATGGGCAATGGAACATATATAGCTCCCGTTAAACTGCAAGAAAATAAAGCAATTAGTGTATCTATCGATTTATGACTATAGATTCCGATGCGATCGCCTTTTTTAAAGCCTGCTTCTTTTAATATTTCTGAGGTTTTTATTACCGCATTTTTCAGATCATGATAACTAATTTGATTGCCTTTTAAATCTTTAACTGCACATTTTTGAGGATATTTATCTGCTGAGTAAAAAAGTAGCTGATGGAGAAAATCAATAGTCATTTTTTATTTATAAATAATTAATTATATAAGTATTTATGCCAAATTAATTTAAAATTTTCTCTTGGGCAATTAATAGAGAATAGGGTTAATGTAAATATAACCATCGTAGAACAGGCATCTTGCCTGTTTAGAATAAATAAGTAGGCAGGCAAAATTAATTGTATGTTTGTAGTCAGTTATTTAGGGCTTAGAGATAGGGCTAAAGCCCTCACTACAAACTGGGGAAAAATATATGGTTAATTTTGTACAGTTATTTATCCAAAAAATTTTACATAATTTTAATGCTGAATAAATTAACTAATTTTTGACAAAACAAAGTCACTAATTAAATCTACTGTATTGAGATTATCTTGATCCACCTCATGGGGACTGAATTCGATATTATATTGTTTTTCTAAAAAATCTACTAACTGTAGAGTAGAGACACTATCCAATATTCCACTACTAATTAATAAGACGTTTTGATCAAAATCATCTTCTGTGCTTCCACCTAAAAACTCAGTAGTTATATAGTTAATAACGGTTTTTTTAAGATCTTCTTTGTTGATTGTGTTATTCATAATATTTTAAAATCTTAGAGGTAATTTATAAAGTAAATTTTAAGACCAGATCAAACATAACAATGGTGGTGGGTTACGGCTAATTTTAAATTGAATGATAAAAGTTGTTATTTAGTGGTTGCCTAACCATTAGTGTCAACTTAAGCAACATTAAATCGTAACTTGTCATTGCGAGATGGCTTTGGAATGGGCATGAGCGATTTTTGTTATTTAAGATAAGCCATCGAAGCAATCTCAACATTTTTGGAAGATTGCTTCGGGGGAGGATAATCACTACTAATAAGATTTAACAACACCCCCCAACCCCCTCGCAATGACATTCAAGACGTAATCATTTTTTATTAAGTTGACACCAGTGGTTGCCTAACCCACCCTACAATAATAAACATGTTTTGTTTATAAATGAACTCTTAAGTTCAAATACTTATCAGGCTAATTGTATCTAAGATTGTTCTAACTGGCAAAAATATTTACTCGTGATTAAGCAAAAATATCTACTATACTGAGTTAAACATTTATTAAGAAAAAATAAAACACTTATGAAAGACGTAATTATTATCGGTGGAGGCCCTACTGGTTCAACTGCTGCTAGTTATCTGACAATGAATGGTTATCATGTAACTTTATTTGAAAGAGAAAAGTTTCCTAGAGATCATGTCGGGGAATCCCTGATTCCTTTTAATTACTCTATCTTTGAGGAATTAGGTGTTTTAGATAAAATGAAAAGTAACTATAATCGAAAACCCGGTGTCAAAATTAATAATGCAATGGGTGATGTCGGTAGCACTTGGTTATTTGAAGGTGTTATCTCCGGTGACAAGGCTTTATCTTTTCATGTCTGGCGTGCCTCTTTTGATGCTATGTTACTCAATCGTTGTCGAGAATTAGGGGCAGAAGTACAAGAGGAAACTATAGTTATCCAAGCAATTCTCGATGAGTCCGATGATTATGTTAAAGTTATTACCAAAGATAGAGAAGGAAAAGAAACCGAACATTTAGCCCGTTTTTTGATTGATGCTAGTGGGCAATATACATTTTTAGCACGTCAATTAAAAGATAAAACCAGTTATGAAGGATTAAATCGTGTTGCTACTTCTAATCACTGGAAATATCCAAATTTAGATCAAACTCTTAAGGATGGTTTCATTGAAATAGTTCACCTTGGGGGCGAAAAATTAGGATGGATTTGGAATATTCCTTTATCACAAGATTTGTTAAGTGTGGGAGTAGTATTATCGGCAGATTATTATAAGGAACAAAAGAAAAAGTTTGCCCATGAAGAAGATTGGAAATCAAAAATTTATCTCCAAGAATTATTTGAATCCGGTGTGATGAAACATCGTTTACAAAATGCAGATATGGTGCATGAAACAAATGTTTTTGGAGATTATTCTTATTACACTTCACGGAAATATGGTGAAAATTTTGCCATCATTGGCGATGCTTCCTCTTTTCTAGATCCTGTTTTTTCTAGTGGCATTTATATGGGCATGAATAGTGCTAAACTTGTCAGTCAATCCCTTGATCTAAAATTTAAACAAAATTTGTCCGCAGAGGAAACTCTCAAAAATGTTTTTGTTAAAATTGAAGGGGCTTATAAATTAGTGGAAAAACTGATTCGTAATTTTTATAACCCCGATGCGATCGCCTTATCAAATCTCAATCATTTATCCAATCAATCCTACGAAAAATTTGAGACTGCCTACACAATTTATCATTATCTTTTAGCGGGAGATTTCTTTAATAACCATGAAAAATATGCCAAAGCGATCGATTTACTTAATAATTCTAAAAAATTAGAACAATATAAAAACTTCATTAAAAAATAATCAAAAATTGTAGGTTGGGTTGGGGCATCAAAACCCAACAAAACCGAAATAAATATTGGGTTGCACTTTGTGGGATAGGCATCTTGCCTGTCATTTAACCCAACCTACTAAAAATTATCTAATACCCAAATATTTAGCAATAATATTAAGTTGTATTTCGCTAGTTCCCGAATATATAGTAGAACTTAAAGCATCCCTAACATAACGCTCCCAATTACTATTGCTTAAATAGCCACTACCACCAATAATTTGTAAAGCATCTAAAGTAGCTTTTTTAAGAGATTCACTAATATAAAATTTTGTCATCGCCGCATCCATAGAGAGATTTTTTTGACGATCTAATTTCCAAGCCGATTGATAATTCAATAATTTTCCTGTTTCTAATTGTACTTTCATTTCCGCAATTTTATGGGAAATACTTTGATATTTGCCGATCGATTTTCCCGATGATTCTCTGTGATTAACATAAACAACTAATTTTTCAATAATACGTTGCAAAATTCCGATATGTATAGCAGTTAAACAAATTTTTTCCCACTCCATAGAATGATTAAAAATAACACCTCCTCCTCCTATTTTGCCAACAATTTGCGATTCAGAAACATATACTTTATCAAATATTTGTTCTCCCATTTGTGTGGTGCGTAAACCCAATTTTGACAGTTTTTTATCAGTTTTAAATCCTTTAGTATTAGTCTCAACAATAAAAGCAGTAATTCCCCCAAAAAAACCTTTATTTTTATCGGTGACAGCATAAACTAAACTCAAATCAGAAACGGGGGCATTAGAAATCAGATATTTATGCCCAGTAATCACAAAACCACCATTTTTAGGTATAGCATTGGTTTCCATATTATATATATCAGAACCAGAGTTTCTTTCTGTAATACTGTTAGCGGCTATCAATTTTCCATTACAAAGATTCGGCAGATATTTTTCCTTAAGACTTTCCGAACCAAATTTCCAAATAGGTACAACACAAGCCAAAAGATGTGCCGCAATACTAAACGATAATCCAGTATCTTCACAACCATATCCTAGGGCTTCTAACGCCAATGTCGTATCGAAAGCGTTTAATCCTCTACCACCATAATCTTTAGGAATAGCTAAACCTTGTAAATTTAATTCGCCACATTTTTGCCAAAGAGAATAATTAAATTCTTCTTTTTCATCCCTAACAAATATATCTTGATTTAATTCTGATTGGGCAAAATTAATAATAGTTTCCTGTAATTGTTTTTGTTGTTTATTTAATGAAAATTCCATCGTTGTTTATTTATACAGATATTTTTATTCTTATAACCGCTCTAACACATCCAAAAAAGTTGCCATATCTTCTGGAAAATTACCTTTAGTAACCAACTTAGAAAAAACATTATAACAGTCTTTTTTATCTCCTTCTTTACGAGGAAATCCTAACCAAAGAATTATAATCGTATTTGCTTCTTTAAAAGCTCGAAAAAATAACCTATACCTTGAAGGAAGTCCCATTTTTTTAAGACGACCATATTTTTGTAATGGTTTTTTTAAACTAAAACAGGAAGCAAAAGGATTGATGGTGATTTTATCTTTGATTCCGAGATCTAAAGCCTTAAGTAATTTAACATCTTTATTGATAATAAATTTTTCTGGTGGTAATTTTTGCTTCAGAGATTGAACCTTATTTACTAAATCTTGCCATTGCTGATAAAATAAGGGATGAAAGTATATTTTCCAGCCATTTTTTTCGATTGGTTTCACTCTTCTTCTATTTTTATCTCAGCTAGTAAATTCTCAATATCTCTACTCATTTCCTCTGTATAAGGAACAAGTTTATCAGGATTTTTGACAACATCTTTTATCAGAAAATCAAGAAAAAGACTCATCATCAAACTTTCTTCTTCTTCCTCTGATATACTATTTTTAGCCTCAAGACGGATCAATAAAGTATCTTCATTAAGCACTTCAATTTCACCAGATGTATTTGCTAAATGGGGATTATCTTGATAAAATGCACTAGGTAAGCGGAAACCTTGTTGATTGCCTATTTTTGCTGGATTTATGCTATAGCTTTTACGTTTCATAGTTATAATCATTGAGACGTTATTACATATCGTTATAACATAAATATCTGATTCCGTCTATGGATTTTTCTTGATCTTTTTAAGGATTAAGGTTTTAACTAAGATTTTTGATAATAGCATAAGTAGCAGGAACACCTTCGTAACAGTTTTCCTCGGTTTCTAAAGCAATTGTTTTCTCGCCAACTTCGATTATTTGAAATTTATTTTCAGGGAACAATTCTGTAATATTTTCCTGACTTACCCCCACTAATTTAGTAACTTTATTTGTTATCACCCGCTTTAAATTTTCAGGTAAATAACCTAATTTTTTAAAAAGATCAGCAAAAAAAAGACGAGCAGTAGGAGATAATTCTACTAAATATACTGTACCTTTTGTTCCCAATAAATATCTAATTCCATTTATAAATTCTTCTCTGTCTTCTTCAAGTACTTGTTGCAATACTCCTCGCATATAAATATTCACATTACCCAAATCTTGATAAAAAGATTTAGTACAATCTAGATTAAGAAGATCCAAAACTTCAAATGTTATTCTTTTATTAAAACTATACTTTTTTTTACAGATAGAAATTGCTTCAGGGGAAACATCCACACCAATAACTTTTTGATAATGATTCGCCAAAAAAAGAGTTTGAGTGCCGATTCCACAACCTAAATCGACAACTGGCAAGGAAGAAGCAAAATAATCTTTAAACAATAGATAATCAGATTCACAAGCCTGAGAAATGGGTACATCCCAAGGTATTTCTGTAGATTTTTCTCTCATGGAAGAGTAGTAATCATCCCATTTTGTCTCATAATAATCGTTAATTTTAGAAGATTCTGATTGTTTACACATTTAAACACTGGTTATTTATCTAATTTTAAGATATTATACTCAACAATTATTT
>CAJHXH010000188.1_pt1 | contig 17419 bp, 13 predicted proteins | sample 9198571 | NCBI WGS metagenome assembly CAJHXH01 (sample SAMEA7708301, study PRJEB35096) | sediment metagenome | biome: marine neritic benthic zone biome [ENVO:01000025]; feature: sediment [ENVO:00002007]; material: shallow marine sediment [ENVO:03000034] sea grass bed [ENVO_01000059] ... | reverse complement strand
CCTTCATCAGATTGAGAATCAGGCCATGTTGGACTGCGTAATAAACTTAAGCGTAATTGGTTTGGCTTGGTATCATATCCATATTTACAATCATTCAGTAAACTAACTCCATAATCATTATTACCTAAATCAGCCCAATGATGAGCAGAAACTTCCCATTGTGCTTTTTCCGCTTCGGTTTGGGGTTTAGTGGTGCGTTGAATTGCCCCACAAGCTATTTCATAAGTAACAAAATCACTGGTTATATTAAGAGGAAAATTTACTTTTAATAACGTGTGTTTTTCGTGCCAATTTACTTGATTTTTAATCACTAAAATAGGTGAATTTACATTTAAAATATAATCTTGGGTAAAGTTAGATTTATTAAAAATTTTGCTAACTCTGATTACTTGTCTTAATTCTCCCTTCTCTAGCCATTGAATTGATGTTAATTGAGCATTATTTAAGGGATTTTGCTCATAATTTGGATCAATATTCCAGGCATCCCAATATTGCCCTTTATCTTTAAATAATTGTAATTCGTTCCCTTCTCCATTTAAAATTTCTTGTTGATTAACTAAGTCATAAACACTAATTAAATTACCAGTTTCAGGATTAATCTCTACTTTAATTAATTCATTTTCTAAGATAAATTGCTCAGGAAATTTAATAAGATTAACTTCTCGTTTTTTTCGAGGTACTAGCCCAAAAACTTGATAACCAATACTCGGAATTTGAGCAACATAAAATAATAATTTTCCTTCAGAATTAACTTGAGTTTTAATCTGATTGCCTAATGAATCATAAACTTGATATTGATTACCATCTACATCTAATTCTACTATTTCTGATCTTTGCCAATTCAGGCTGTTAAAAACAACGATTGCTTGAGCATTTTCTTGGGGTAATTCTGGTAAGTTAATATAAGATGCGATCGCCTTTAAAGATTGTTGTAAAATAGTTTCACCCTCTGTAATAACTTCCTGCCAAAGTTGATTAGCTTCGCTGAAAACTTTAGTAATAGAAGTACCGGGTAAAATATCATGGAATTGATTTAATAATACTTTCTGCCATAGTTGTTTAATGTCAGAAAAAATTGCCTTACTATCAAACAAAGTAGGGTGGGCATTGCCCACCAAAATAGAATCATTACTCTTACTATCAATAACCTGAAATTTACGGTTTAAAATAGTGGCAATAGTCGCCAATAATTCTGCTTGATAAAGTAACTTTTCACAGTAGCGATTATAATATTTTTGGTCACTATGAGTAGTGTAACAACCTCGATGCAATTCTAAATAAAGTTCACTATTCCACACAGGTAATTTATCGGGAGAAATAGCACTAATTTTATCTAAATATTCACTTGCTGTACTAAATTTAATCTTAGGAAAAAAAGGCGATCGCTGATAGCGTTGAGCTACTTCTAGCATATCACGAGTTGGGCCTCCACCATGATCACCGACACCGGGCAACCAGAAAATATCTTGTAATCCTGTCTGACTTTCCCACTGCAAACTATAGTTAATCATTGTCATCGGGTTTGTATCCATTACCCCAGTGACGTTGGGGGGAGACATAAGAGCAAAAATTTTACTACCATCGGGGGCTTGCCACCAAAAACAACCATAAGGAAATTTATTGGTATCATTCCAATGCAATTTTCCCGTGACAAAATAATCAATTTCTGCTAATTGTAAAAATTGGGGTAATTGCCAAGGAAAACCAAAAGTATCTGGTAGCCATGCAACTCGATTATATTGACCAAATTTATCATAAAAATATTGTTGTCCATATAATAATTGTCTCGCCAAAGATTCTCCATTAATTAAGTTAACTTCTGGTTCAACCCACATTCCTCCTAATATTTCCCATTTTTGTTGTTTTACTGTTTCTTGAATTTGCTTAAATAATTTATTATTATTATTTTCTATCCATTGGTACAAATAAGCTGTTGTATGTCCAAAAGTAAGATTATGATAATTATTTTGTAAATTTAAAACTGACTTAAATGTGCGTTGAGCAACTTGATAAGTTTCGTTTATTGTCCATAACCAAGCCATATCTAAATGAGCATGACCGAGTAAATAAAACTGGCGTTGTTTGATATAATCTGATAAGGGTAAAAGATTATTTCTTAACTTTGCTAAAGATTGATTAAAAAGTTTCTGAACATCTACATTTTGCCAATCTATCTGTTGAATTTGTTCAATTAATAGATTCTGTTTTTCGGGAACAAAAGTTTGTATGTAGCGTGTTAAAACAGTTAACTCATTGGCGACAAAACTAGGATCAATATCTTGATAATTATTTTCATATAAACAACGAGAAACCATTAACCCACCAATATCATGTTGAGGACTAATGAATCTTAAACTAAGTAAAAATTTATCCTCAGTTTTAGCATTGTCTGTTAATAAAATGCGAGTAGAAGAATCGAATAAATCTCCTTCCGCCACTAATTTTCCGTTGACGAAAATTTGAGCTAACTCTGCCCACCATGTTAATGCAATTCTTAAGGATAAACCCTCTAAGGGATAATTATTTAAACTCTCTGGAATAATAATTTCTTGAGTAAACCAAATTATTCTACCTCCTTTTTCCCAGACTAAATAATTTTTATCATTGACAATTCCTTTTAACCAGTTTGTATCGATGAATTTAGGAGGATTTGTTAAATCTTCTTCTTTAATCAACCAATCAGATTGTAAGTCTAATTCAGTTAATTGTCTTAATTTGTTAATTTGGTGATCAATAAAATCCATATTTAATTGGTATAATTAGTTAATGAAATTGATATTATATAGCACCTCGACAAGTTTACTTATTTAAAAACGGTTAGAGCGTTTTTGATCACAACCCTATTTTAGTAATAAATTCATTATCAATTGTCCATTGTCCATTGTCCATTGCTATATATTTTATATTTTGGTGGGCATTGCCCACCCTACAAATTAATTTGTTTAGTTAGGTAATTTTTTGTTAGGTAATTATAAAAATGAATAAACAGTCGCTAAATATTTTTACTGATTATCAAGGTAAATTGAGTTTGGATTTTATTAAACATAAGCCGAATTTGACTGTTAAACAGTTTAATTTAGATAAAGGAGAATTAATATTTTATCCTTCTTTTTTTAATAGTGAAACCAGTGATTTCTTATTTGAGCAACTTGATCAACAAATACAATGGCAACAAGATTATATCAAATTTTATGGACGAGTAAGTCCTATTCCCCGTTTAACTTCATGGTATGGCGATGAAGGGAAAAGTTATACTTATTCTGGAATTAAGATGAATCCTCATTCTTGGATTAAACCTTTGTTACTCATTAAAGAAGTGATCGAGCTAATTTCTCAAGTAAGATTTAATAGTGTATTATTGAATTTATATCGTAATGGGAAAGATAGTGTAGCATGGCATAGTGATGATGAACCAGAGTTAGGCGAAAATCCGATAATTGCCTCAGTTAGTTTTGGTGAGACAAGAAAATTTAGTCTTAAGCCGAGAGATAAAAATAATCCGATTAGACATCACATGATGTTAAATCATGGTAGTTTGTTATTGATGAAGGGTGAAACTCAAAAATATTGGTTACACCAAATTCCGAAAACTACTAAATCAGTCAAACCTCGAATTAATTTAACTTTTAGGGCGATTTATGATTAGTCCTTGAATTGCTGAATGCTTACAGTTTAGTTGTTAAGAGTTAACAGTAAAATAAAAAGCTTGAATCTTATCAAATACTTCATTTAAAGCACTAATAAAAATAATTGGAATGTCCTGGGTTTTTTGTGATTTTTTCTAATTAATTCTAAGATTGTCTAATTTTTTGAGTACTGTAGATTAACCCCCTAAATCTTCTTGTTTCATCTCATTTTCTGTATAGCTAAACAGCTATAATTGTGCTAGTAAATCCCGTGTAATTTGTGTCGGATTTTCGGCAGACATAATTTCTCTAACCACGGCAACCCTCTCTGCACCAGCTTTTACCACATCATCGATATTATCGAGACTAATTCCACCAATGGCAAACCAAGGTACAGTAGCATTATTTTCGGCATAACGCACATATTCTAAACCTGCGGCTTTTTTATCTGCTTTGGTGGGGGTTTCATACACAGGTCCTACACCGAGATAATCAGCACCATCAGCAATTGCTTTAGCCATCTCTTGAGGATTAGTGGTTGACTTGCCAATAATTTTAGTCTGCCCTAACATTTGTCTGGCTAATCCCACCGGAAAATCTGTCTGCCCTAAGTGTACTCCATCAGCATTAACGGCGATCGCCAAATCAACTCGATCATTAACGAGAAATAAAGCACCATAATTTTGACATAATTGCTTTAACTTGTAGGCTTCTTTCAGTTTCACTAAATCATGTTCGTTTTTGTGACGATATTGCACCAGCTTTAAACCCCCTTTCAATGCCGATTCCACTACCGTTAAAAAATTATCCACAGGAAAAGTAACTAAATAGAGTTTCGCCTCTTGCAACAATTGCCAACGAGATTGCCCTAATAAATGACTTTCTAGGGTGTAAACCTGATAACGCATTTGTTTCATACTGCCAGCAAACTCAACATCATATAATTTGCCGTATTCTTCTAACACTCGCAGGGCTTCTTGCACTCGACATAAATTAGCCTGTAATAAGTGTTCCAAACTTTCTCTCTCGGCTTCTTGGGCATGAGTCACGTCTGTAATCGGATCATTAGGTGTATCCCTAGCAGTGCGTAATTGATTAGTGTGCCATGATGCTAACTCTTGACGCAAAGTTTTACAAGTAGTAGCCGTATCACACTCATTTAAACCAAAACGACACCATTCTTCGATAATTCTTAGCCCTTCTCTAGCACGATCTAAATTAGCGTCTAAAATACGGTAAATTGCGGTTTGTTGATTAATCATTGAATTATAAAACTTTTACTAACTATAATGATATTTTAATTATTAGTGATACTAGAGCAAAGTTGTGTTAATTTTTGACAACATTCTTGATAATTATGGCGAGATTCTGTCAGTAAGTTTTCATCAATTTGATGATTTAATTTTCTTTTTTCTCGAATAATTTTGCCTGCTTTAATATTTCCTTTCGGATCTCCTACGTGCTTCTGCCCTGTACTCCTAGTTAATTCATATTCTTCGGAAAAGGGTTGCTCTGTGCCTAAAAATTGCTGTAATTTATTTAAGGCAGATTCTGTCTGATTTAACATTTGTTCATGGGTAAGAAATAAACTTCTTTGAGGATCATTAATTTGTTCGGCATATTTTACTAATTTGTTTAAGCGATCATTATAATAATCAAAAGCATTATTTTGCTTCCAATGAGGCTTTAAATCTAATAAACTAGCTAAAGTTCTTTCAGGTTCTCTAACAAGAAAAATAACGGCAATAGATGCTAAATCAATTAACTTTTCATTGACAATTTTCTGGTTATGTAAAATTTTATCTAGCACATAAGTCTCATTCATTTTCAATCTACTTAAATGCTCAGGAAACTGACTAAATTCTTGATATTGATAATAAACTTTCATCATTAACTTATTAAAATCGGCTTGAGAATTATATTTAGTGTGTGACTCTCCAAAGCCAATAACCGCATGATTAGAAACTAAAATATGAGTTAATAAAGATGAGCCAGAACGCATATGACTTAAAATAAAAATAAATTTATAAGGTTTTTTCCTCAGTAAAATTTTATTAAATTTATTGCTTAAATATATTCGATTATGAAAATATGTTTTAATGAAATTATTTTTAAAAGCTCTGATATTTTCTTTCATAATTAATAATTAATAATTGGCTGTAATTTTATTTTATTACCCAATGAAAAGCTTACCAGTTAACGATCAACTTTCCATTGTCCGTTATTTATTGTCCATTGTCCATGATTAATAAATTTATCTGGCTCAACCAATATACTACTTGTCATCTACAAAATCTTTGATTCTGTTAGCTAATTCCCAAAAGCCTTTTGAAGTGGGGAGATGGGGAGATGGGGAGATGGGGAAGATTCAGTAAAAACAGATAATTCTCTTTCAAAATGTACTTTTAAATACCTTTTTATTCTCCCAAAATTTGTTTTTTGATGAAACATAGCTTGTCTTGTTTGTAATTCTAAATTCTCAATTCGCGCATTCGCGCATTCTTTCTGACAGGCTTCAGGTAGAGGTTAATTGTCCATTGTCCATTGTCCATTGCCCATTGTTAACTGTATTTGAATCTTTGCTAAGAAAAATTAAGTTTTTTAGACAAATCGATCCACTTAGATAAAAATCTGCTTTAATGAAAGTAGATTGAATAAAGCAAAGTTATCCAAACGAAAAAATTCAAGATATGCAGAAAGACTAAAGCAGTAAAACACTGCTAAATTAAGGTTTAAGTAGGTTTTAAATCAACTATAAATGATTTTATAGCTAATTAACCTAATTAATATATTTTACTATTCTTTAGAATCTTTTAATGTTTTTTGTTCGTCAAAAAACCATGACAATTTACTATAGTGAGAGATTAATTTAGCAACTTAAGCAATATTTAAGTTTTGGGATTTATCAACTGTTTTAGTTTTTCGACTGTAATGTATAAATTAGTCAAGGAGATTGATGATTATGGTAATTGCTGCACCAGAAAGAGTCCAACAATCAAGTAAAAATGAACAATTTGTCCTCTGGTTTGAAGAAGTGGGCATTGAAGATGTGCCTTCTGTCGGGGGGAAAAATGCCTCTTTAGGAGAGATGATTCAGCAATTAACTTCTAAGGGCGTAAATGTACCGACAGGTTTCGCTACAACTGCTTATGCTTATCGTTACTTTGTGGAAAAAGCAGGTTTACAAGACAAGTTACGCAAAATCTTTGCTGATTTAGATGTAGAGGATTTACCCAATTTACAAGCACGAGGTAAACAAGCACGGGCATTAGTATTAAATACTCCTTTCCCCAAAGAATTAGAATTGGCTATTTCTCAATCTTATTTTAAACTTTGTGAACGTTATGGGGCAGATCCCACATTATGCGATCGCCTTGATAATCCTCAAGAATGCCGAGAATACAGTTACGATACTGATGTAGCGGTTAGATCCTCTGCGACAGCCGAAGACTTACCCGATGCTAGTTTTGCCGGACAACAAGAAACCTACTTAAATGTTCATGGAGTCAAAAATGTCTTAGATTCTTGTCATAAGTGTTTCGCTTCGATTTTCACAGACAGGGCAATCTCTTATCGTACCGTTAAAGGTTTTGATCACTTTGAAGTTGCCTTATCCGTAGGGGTACAAAAAATGGTGCGTTCTGACTTAGCCTCCTCTGGGGTAATGTTTAGTATAGACACCGAAACAGGTTTTAAAGATGCCGCCTTTGTTACCGCCGCTTATGGTTTAGGGGAAAACGTGGTACAAGGTGCTGTTAACCCCGATGAATTCTTTGTGTTTAAACCCACTTTAAAAGAAGGTTTCCGCCCTATTTTAAACAAACGTCTTGGCACGAAAGAAGTCAAAATGGTTTATGATTTAGGCGGTGGCAAACAAGTTAAAAATGTGCCTGTATCCCAAGCAAAACGCCAACAATATTCCATTACCGATGATGAGGCTTTAACCCTAGCTAAATGGGCTTGTATAATTGAAGATCACTACAGTGAAAAACGGGGACAAAACAGCCCCATGGACATTGAATGGGCGAAAGATGGGCAAACAGGGCAATTATTTATTGTACAAGCTCGTCCAGAAACAGTACAATCCCAAAAATCAGCTAATGTCCTCAAAGATTATAAACTCAAAGGTACAAGCGACATTTTAGTGACTGGGCGTGCCGTCGGTGAAATGATTGGGCAAGGGCAAGCTCGTGTTATTCTCGATGTTCACCAAATTGGCCAGTTTAAAGCCGGTGAAGTACTTGTCACCAACAAAACTGATCCCGATTGGGAACCAATTATGAAAAAAGCCAGTGCGATCGTCACTAATCAAGGTGGGCGCACCTGCCATGCAGCGATCATTGCTCGTGAAATGGGAATTCCGGCGATCGTTGGTTGCGGAAATGCCACAGGTATCGTCAAAACTGGACAAGACATTACTGTATCCTGCTCAGAAGGAGAAGAAGGACGAGTTTATGAAGGATTAGTACCCTTTGACATCATTGAAACCCAATTAGATAATCTACCTACAACTCGCACCAAAATCTTAATGAATGTGGGTAATCCTGAAGAAGCCTTCAAATTATCTTCTATTCCTTGCAATGGCGTTGGTTTAGCCCGTTTAGAATTCATTATTGCTAATCACATCAAAGCTCACCCCTTAGCCTTAATGAAATTTGACGAATTAGAAGACGAATCGGTGAAACGGGAAATCGAAGCCTTAACTCTTGGTTACGAAGAAAAAGCTGACTTCTTCGTCGATAAAGTTGCTCAAGGAGTAGGTACAATTGCCGCCGCTTTCTATCCCAATCCTGTGGTGGTAAGGATGTCTGATTTTAAATCTAACGAGTATGCAAACCTCTTAGGTGGTGCAGGATTTGAACCGAAAGAAGAAAACCCCATGATTGGCTGGCGTGGTGCTTCCCGTTACTATGACGAAAAATATCGTGAGGCTTACAGCTTAGAATGTAAAGCCTTAAAAAGAGTTCGTGATGAAATGGGCTTAACCAACGTAATTCCCATGATTCCTTTCTGTCGTACTCCCTATGAAGGTCGCCGAGTTTTAGAAGAAATGGCAAAACATGGCTTAAAACGTGGTGAAAATGGCTTACAAGTCTATGTAATGTGCGAAATTCCCAGTAACGTCATTTTAGCGGATCAATACAGCGAAATCTTTGACGGTTTCTCCATTGGTTCTAATGATTTAACTCAGTTAACTTTAGGACTCGATCGAGATTCTTCTTTAGTAGCACATATTTTCGATGAACGCAACGATGCGGTTAAAAACATGGTACGCATGGTAATCGAAAAAGCTAAAAAGAATAATCGCAAGATTGGTATTTGCGGACAAGCACCGAGTGATTATCCCGAATTTGCCCGTTTCTTAGTGGAACTAGGCATTGATTCTATCAGCTTAAATCCTGATTCAGTACTCAAAACTTTACTTGATATTGCCAAGTTAGAAGAAAGATTAGACGCTAAATAAAGCTAAACTAATAAAATAACCTTAAAATCCCTCTTTTGTTAGGGGGATTTATTTTTTGATTTAAGAAATTGGAGCTAATTAATAATGCCTTCTAAAGAAAAGTCTAAAAAAGAGTTTGAGATAGCATTAAGAAAATTTAGTGATAGTTTAAATGATTATGCTACGACAAAAGATGGTCAATGGACAGTTAAAGGTTTTATTGATACTTTTCAGAATATTTATACAATATCATCCGATACAAAAATTATCTCAAAAATACTAGAAATTCATCTTTTTCCTAAAATTTTAGCTTTTGCGAAAAAATATAAATATAATGTTGTACCAGCTGAACATCAAAATTATTATCCTGATATATCATTTATCTCTGCTGAAGATTCATCAGTTAAATTTGCCGTAGATTTTAAAAGTACTTATCGTAATCCTGATAAACCTTGGCTATGTAATGGGTTTACTTTAGGTTCTCATGGACAATATTTCCAAGATCGAACAAGTACAAAAAACATTCAATTCCCTTATGCTTCTTATTTAGGTCATTTTTGTTTAGGTATTATTTATGATCGTTCCAAAAATATTAATATTGATGAAACTAAATCTTATGGGTTAGATCAACTTAAATCAATTGTCTCAGTTATTTCTAATCTTGAATTTTTTGTTGCCGAAAAATGGTGTATTGCATCTGATAAAAGAGGTTCAGGGAATACTGCCAATATAGGAAGTATTCAAAGGATTCATGATATTTTGCAAGGGAATGGAATGTTTAGTCGTCTCGGAGAAGAGTGGTTTGATGATTATTGGATGAATTTTGATAAAATTACCATTAAAGACTCAACGGGAAAAACTAAGAAAATAAAATCTTTAGAAGATTTCGTTAAATACCGTAAAGGTGATACTTCGCTGATTGTTAAAATAGATAACACAAAACTATGAGCAAAAAGACTATAAAAACTATAGTGCCACCAATTAAATGTCAAGGAATAAAAACTAAATTGGTGGATTGGATTAAAGCAATTATTCCTTCAGATTTTTCCGGTATATGGATTGAGCCTTTTATGGGTTCAGGAGTTGTGGCTTTTAATATTCGTCCACAAAAGGCGATTCTAGCAGACACGAATCCTCATTTAATTAATTTTTATCAAGCAATTAATAAGAATAAAATAACCCCAAATATTGCCAAATCATTTTTAGAAAAAGAAGGAAAATTACTCGAAGATAGTAATGGGGAATATTATTATATTGTACGTGAAAGATTTAATCAAGAAAAAAAACCTCTTGACTTTTTATTTGTAAATCGAGCTTGTTTTAATGGAATGATTCGCTTTAATCGTCACGGACATTTTAATGTTCCGTTTTGCCGAAAACCTCAGCGTTTTGCTACTGCTTATATCACCAAGATTTGTAATCAAATTAATTCTATTTCAACTATTTTAACGATGGGAAATTATGAGTTTATTTGTCAAGATTTTTCTGAAACGATTAAGAATGCAAAAAATAATGATTTAATTTATTGTGATCCTCCTTATATTAATAGACATAATGATTATTATAATGGATGGAATGAAGATAAAGAAAATCAACTCAATCAACTGTTAAAATCAACTAAAGCTAAGTTTATGCTTTCAACTTGGCATAGTAATGATTATCGAGAAAATAAATTTATTGACATTGTTTGGAATGATTATTACTGTTTAACTCGTCAGCATTTTTATCATGTTGGGGGAAAAGAAACTAATCGTAATCCAATAATTGAAGCATTAATCACTAATTTTAAAACTAATTACACAGAAATTAAATCTAAAAAATTTGAACAATTAACTTTATTTTAAAATGATTTCTTCCTATTCCAGATGCTTTTAAGAAATAATTTTGTCCCAAGCGTTAACAGTATGAATAGATAAACGGTTTTGTAGCCAAGGCTGAAAATTTTTATAAAAATCACTTTCGGCTTGAGTATTGGCAATACCTAATTCAGAGCGTGAAAAACGATAACCTAAAATGAACATTCGCAGACTACTAATAGAGGTTTTTCCTAGATATAAGCTTGGTTTAGTTTTAATTTTTTCGAGTAGGTTAAATAATGCACTCATTAAGTAACTCCATTGTCTAAAAATCTTTAAAATTATTCTATTACTTCAACTTTAAACTCATTAGATAGAGATGTAAAATCTTTGATCCAGTCATTGGGGGATAGTCCTTGTCGAGAAAGATTGTCGAAAATTTTGCCAAAAACCTCAACACCGTAATGAACACCATTTTCAGTGATAGTTTCACTACAACCTTGTTGTTCAAGACGATCGCTAAGAATAAAGTCTTCATTGTCATATCGAGTGGAAAGTCGCCAAATTTTCCCCTTTATTTGATGTTGTTTGAGTTAATCGTAGGGTGGATTAGCGACAGCGTAATCCACCAAATTAATATAATGAAGGTACATTATACTATTTTCATTTAAGATTCCAAGAGTAGGGGTTAATGGCATTCATTGATGTCAACTTAAGGAAGAAACAGCTTGCTGGTTGGCTTTCACAACCCGCCCCGAAATTAATTTCGGGGCTAATAGCTAAAGTCCATTAAAATGGACTGAATTTTTAGATTTCATATTAGTCATCTTGAGATGACTTTCCCTATTAGCAAGGGATTTGAATCCCTTGTGGGTCAAGGTTTTTACCGTTAAATTGACACGAATGAATGGCATTAACCCTCAGAAGGTAATTATCTGTAGCAATGTTTTTTGAATTTCGCTAAGTGTCCACGGCCTATTTTCTCCAAAACCTGGACAAGAATGATAAAATTCAATAGTACTATTCTGGGGAGTTTTTGTGCTCCCTTAACTCTTTCTGATAATTATTCTTGATATTTTCTATCTCTTCTCTTAAATTTCGTGCATCTTCATATGCTGTGTTAATACCATCTAATTTTGTCTTTATGTTCGTTTCGCCTATTTCATCGATTTTTGCATTGACTGTCTTTTTGGCTTTTTCTGTAATACTGCTATAACTCCAAAATCACTGATTTTCCTGAAGAAGTTGTTTCAATTTGATTTTCTGTTGTGACAAGGGCATATCTGTATCAAAATGTATCGCATTAGGACGTTCACGAGAGGTAAACTCCTGCCAAGCTTCATCATCATCTCTGTGATTTAAAACATAATTCCGTAATTCTTTGAGACTCATTTTTTGAAAATTAGGCTTACGCAACATCATACCTCCAATTTCCTCTTTCAAAAATAGTTATTTCAATATTTCCTTGTTCACCAGCCAAAATAAAGATCTCTTTCTTATTGTCATCAGATCTAAACAATTGAATTGGTTGATAGAAATTGGATAACATTTGACAGAGAACTATCGATTTGAACATTTGTGATTCTGTTGGAATTATAGTTTTTTTTGATTGCTTTTGACAATTTATCGATTATAGCAGTTTTCAGTGGTCATTTTGTATACTAAAAACTAACAAAGAATCTTACTAAGTTTTGACTAATTATCGCTATGATAGAATGGCAATATGTCAATGATTAAACATCTATAATCCTCAACCGGATGAGTACAAGCACACTGTTAAATAATCGCTATCAAATCAAGCAAACTTTAGGTAGAGGTGGCTTTGGTGAAACTTTTTTAGCAGTTGACACCCACTTACCATCGGGAAAACAATGCGTTATTAAACAACTTAAACCCATTATCCATGAGCCGAAAATACCACAATGGATGTGTGATCAGGCGAAGCCTGCCACTTTCAGTGATCGCTTTGAACAGGAAGCAAGAATTTTAGAGTATTTAGGAGACGAAAATCCACAAATTCCCTGTTTATACGCCTATTTTCGGGAACAGAATAACTTTTACTTAGTTCAAGAATTGATAGAAGGTAATACCTTGACGCAACTAATCGAAACCAAAGGAGTTTTTTCTGAGGCAGAAGTAGAACAATTTTTGTTAAATTTATTACCTGTTGTCCAATTTATTCATAGTCAGAAGATTATCCACCGAGACATTAAACCTGATAACATAATCTATCGTTTACGAGATAATTTACCCGTTTTAATTGATTTCGGCGTAGTGAAGGAAGCCGTTACCACTTTAGCTCATCATCAAGGTGCTTCCGCTTATTCTGTTGCCATTGGTACACCAGGTTATATGGCAGGAGAGCAAGCCGCAGGCAGACCTATTTATTCTAGTGACTTATATGGTTTAGGTTTAACTGCGATATACTTATTAACAGGTAAAAACCCTCAATCTCTGTCAACTGATACCCGTAGTGGTGAAATTTTATGGCGACAAGAGTTACCTCATCTACATTCTAATTTAGCGGGAGTAATCGATCGAGCTGTCCGTTATAATCCTCGTGAGCGTTTTGCTTCTGCGGAGGAAATGTTAGCTGCCCTTCAACCTCTTACTAGTATAAATTCTCAAGCGGCAACGGTGGCAGTGGGAGGGAAAAATCATCTCACTAATCCCACAACGACTAATTCGCCACCTTTTACCACTAATACAGAATCTACTATTAAACCAACTGTTGCCGTTAATTCTTCTATTCATAATCGTAATCATTACCCAGAAAATAAGACTAATTGGCTGATAAATTTTTTTCCCCTCATCGGCTTGTCTTTAGTGGCGATCGGCAGTTTTGTTATTGGCTATAATATCCTAGTCAATCGAGAACCAGATTTAACCGTTGAGAATCCTGACTCACCAATAGACAATAATTCACCCAATGAGAATGAGATTGATCAAGATATTGAATCAAGTTTCCCCCCTGAAACAATTCCCCCCGAAACTAAACCAGAAGAAAACTTAGGTGAATCTAATCCTGACTCAGAGATAGAAACACCCCCTTCAGAATCAATTCCAAACAAAAAACCTATTCCGATTAATCCTTCTCCTCCGCCTGTGATTAAACCCAATCCCCCTGCTAAACCGATTAGAGTTGCTGTGGTTGGCACTTCCGCTACAGAATTAATGAGCCAATTTGGGCAACCAGATCAAAAAGGAAAAGGATACTGGCATAATACTACAAAATGGTCTTATCTCAGCAAATTCCCTAATACTAAAAAAGTTAGTTACATAGTTGAGAATAGCAGTACTCAGGTTAAAGAAATCGAGGTTTCTTTTTCAGCTGATACCAGTTTTAAAACAATCTTAGCTACTTTTACTCAATTAACTCAGGGTAATGTTAATCCTACTATAGCCGGGGCATTGAGGGAAGTAACCGAAGGTAAAACCGATTTACGTTATTTTTATTCTGGCAATCTCAAAGGTAAAATCTGGGAGAAAAACAACACTATTTATCTAAATGTTTGGGATAGTAATTTTCATTAGACATCTCCAAAAATTATTAAAAGAAGGCAGAAGTTTGAAGGCAACCCCCCTATAATCCCCCTCACAAGGGCAGGTTTTTTACTTTTAGGTGAAGGTGAGAAAAGGGAGACAACCCACCCCCGCCCAACCCACCCCTAACCCCTCCTTGGAGGGGAACAGGAGGGGCGCCAGGAGGGGAAGACAAGGTGACAAGGAAGAGAATACAAACGAAAAATGTACCAGGATTTAGGTGATTTACAGGATTTGCCGGATTTTAAGTGACAATAAATATATGCAATCAGCTTGGATAAATCGGCAAAATTAATCCTCTTAATCTTGAGAATCCTTTAATCTTGGTAAGAATTTTTGTAGTATATTTAACCGAACTTTTCTTGTACGGTCTTCCTCCCTTGTCCACTTTCCCTGTTGATAAGCTAAAGTTTGGTACAATTGCTCATATAAATTATCCACAATATTATCTAATAATTTAATTTGTCTGCCCGCATTCCCATCTAACTCAGATAAAGCTACCATGCTTTTTGCTAACATTAATTGAGCGTGCTGAGACATAACCGTAATGTCTTTGATGCAAGGATGTGTAGGATAAACTAATAACTTAGTGGCAATGTCCGCCAAATCTTTTGTATAATCACCGATTCTCTCTAAATCTCGGACTAATTGCATAAAACCACTGAGCATCCTTAAATCTTGAGCTACAGGGGCTTGTAAAGTCAAAATTTTAGCACAGTCTAATTCTATTTGTTTATAATACCGATCTATCTCTCGATCTTGATTAAAAATTTTGGGTACCATTTCCATTTGATGCTCAAACAAAGCGGAATGGCAATAACGGAATGATTCTTCCACCAAAGCCCCCATTCTCAAAACATCTTGAGCAACATGACTAATATGCCTTTGTAACAGCGTACTTTCACCAATTTTAATTTGATTTGACAGTGCCACGGATTAACTTATCTTAACAGTTAAAATATTGCTTTTAATATATTGATAACTCTTTTAGGTTAACAATAGATTAATATTTGAGTAAGTTAATTCAAGCAGTAGGCAAAGATGAGTACCAATTATCGATTAATTAAGCTAAATTGGAAATTAGAAATCATTAACTAATAATGCTTATGTGTATCTGTGTTAATTGTTTTTATGTAGATCGCTGTAACACTTATCATGCAGTTGAAACCCAGCATAAACAGCCTCATTTAACGGAAAAACCTAATTTTGAACCGCAACAACCTTCTATTAACGTTAATATTCGTCCTCAAAATGATTATATTGAGATGGAATGGGATGTAGTCGGTTGTGAGAGTTTTAGAGAAGAAGTAGGTAAATGGGCAAAATTACGCCCTGGCGAAGCAATTCCTACATGACAAAAAAATATGACGTTGCATCATTGCGGGATGATACAACGCCAAGAAATTAATCAAGATTGATGCCTTGTTGACGTAATTTATCCCTTAATTTTTCTAATTCATTTCTTTTTATTTTAAACACCGTAGGTGCAAGATATGAATATTACTTAATCATCACCAGTAAATTGACTTTTTCAGCAAACCCTAATTAAGTGGAGTTACTTAGCCCTTGGGAGTATGAGTCTGACCATTAAGTAACGTTAAATAGGAGTAAATCGGGATAAAAAGTAATAAAACAGCAGTCTTATGACCACCATTTTATTAACTGCTCGTTTGAGCCTCCCCGGAAACAGGGTATAGTTTGCTTCAACAATGCTTAATAGGGCAAGGCAGGTGAAGTCGGTTTTTCTTCTGGGTAAATCAGCTAATGTTCCTCTTCTGACCGCTTGAGACTAGCGAATCTCATTAAGGTCATGACCTATAAAGCGTAGTAGGAAAATCTACTTAGTCTGGCGTAGCCAAGTTAATCAAATTACTCCTGTACGGACATAATAATATTATGTCCCTACGAATTACGACCTTTTGCCGACTACTCCACTTAATAGTAAGCATCTAAATCAATTGCTTGAGAGCCTCCTTCTATTAATTGTACAATTAATTTCTTTAATTGTGACCAAATCAACCCACCAATCAAAATAGTTAAAGGCAGGGAAAAGGCATAGGAAATGACACGACTATAGAGGAAAATTTCTAAACCCGAAGCTAGAAAAAGACAAATTCCAAAACAAATTCCCATAAATGGAATTATTAACTGCGAAATTTCAGATAAATCAGCTTTAACTCCTTTTTTAGCTAGTTTATTCCAATAATTCACTTTTTCTTTTAAAGAGGCTTCAAATGCTAAACCACAAGTTACGCCAATAAAAAAACCAATACCCAAAAGTATCCAAGGAGGTTGAGGCAAATAGTACATAATTTATAACTGACTTTTTAATGATGATAAAAGTTGATTATAACCTTTTGTTACAATATATTCACACTCTCAGAGTTCATTTATAAACAAAAGATTAAATTGTTGTAGTTGTAGGGTGGGTTAGGCAACCAGTAATTAGCAACTTTTGCCATTCAATTTTAAATTAGCCGTAACCCACCACCATTGTTATGTTTGATCTAGTCAAAAGATTTACTTTATAAATCAGCTCTCAACCACGATTACTGAGCTATGGTACTAGTAATAAATAATTAATAACAATGGGGAATAGGGAATGGGGAATAGGCAATATTTTTATCCATTATTCATCTAAACGTAAGAGTTTACGATAAAATTTCTGTGTAAAATCCGTTTGACGAGATCCTTTAAAATTCTTAATTAAGAGGATTAAATATTCGATAAACTCTGAATTGGAAAGATTAACCTCATAACTTAACTCAGCACTACCTTCAAACTGAATACGACAACGAGTTAACTCTGATGGTAATCGGGAAACATACCAAATAGCAACAAAAGGAATATTTTTATTGCCTTCTATGCTTCTCTCTCCCTCTAAATATCCCTGTTGATATAAACTTAAAGCATAGGGTAAGATTTCATGTTTTTCCTTGTCATAGTAAGGTTGATACATCAAAGTGTTGGCTTTACTGGCAGGCTGTAGTTTCTCAATAGTGGACATCTTT